>CABVLZ010000003.1_pt1 | contig 238855 bp, 211 predicted proteins | sample 4729511 | NCBI WGS metagenome assembly CABVLZ01 (sample SAMEA5946132, study PRJEB27554) | seawater metagenome | biome: 15; feature: 1000005; material: 2225 | place: Pacific Ocean | collected 2014-03-20 | depth 20 m | reverse complement strand
TATTCTATGTAGATAAGCGTCAAAAATATATAGTGCTTCAATTGTATCCTAAATAGCCCCATCATGCTCTTTAGGAATTGTAATATTTTTTAAAGTGCTATTGAAATCCTATTAGCATTTTTATCACGTTTTACTTCTGTTATAGTTTTAGCATTTACACTTTTGATACCTCGACAACTTACACAACAATGCTGAGCTATTACTTTGACTCTAACAAATTCAGGATCTATTAATTCAAAAATAGTGTCGGCAATATCTTGAGTAAAGTGTTCTTGTAAACTAAAACGTTTGGATAATATATCACAAATTCTAGGAATTTTAGATAAACCAAAAATTTTATTAATAGGTTTATATTCAACTTCAATTTGTCCATAAAAGGGTAATAAATGATGTATACATATTGTAGTAAAATCTATGTCCTTGACAATTATACTATTTTTACTATCGCCCTCTTTAAGATTAAATATTCCACTACCAATTTCTTCTTTAATGTCTATTTCATAACCCTGAGTATATTCATCTAAATATTTTAGGAATCTTTTGGAAGTATTATTAATATGATCCGCATTTCTGTCACATTTCCCAATAGTTTGAAGATAAGCTTTTAATTTTTCTTCAACATCTTTTCTCATTTTTTTAAACTTAAATTTTTTTTTTTAAAGTCATACCTTCTTATCTCCCGGCAAGTAGGCTTTTATCACCTTGTATAAATAAAATTATTTATATAAATATAATGCAAATACAAAATTTTACTTTAAAAGAATTAGTGAAAGAATATTTAAAAGACAATAAAGGAAATTATTTTGTTTTATTTTTAATATCCCTTAGTTATTATGTTAGATCCATATTAATCCCTAAATCTATTGTAAATGTTGATTTTAATAATCTAACAGCTTTTGTCAAAAGTATTAAATATTTAACTATTTGGTTCTTGGTTTACCAAATAAGTTTTATTATTTCAAATAATATGCAACATAAATATTTAGTAAAATGGGAGCTCTTTATTTTAAAAAAATTTCTTAATTACAAATATAAATTAGAATGTATTAAACCAAACACCGATACTATCAAAATGTTTTCTTATAATTTAAATATTTTTTTATATGAATCTTTTCTTTTATGGGAAGGATTTTGGTTGTCTTTACCTATTTATATTGTCACATTAAGTTTGTTTTTAATGTTTTGGAAATTTGATCTGACTTGCTTAATTATATTTATATCTGGGATATATATTATTTTTTATCTTATTAGAAAAGATATCAAAAATTTAAAAATTATTAGTATTACCGGAATTAGGCAAAAAGCAGAAATTTTAAATAAATTTAATAATCAATTAGAAAATGTAAATACTATTCTTTCATTTAATTCTCAAGAAGATGAATTAAAACTTATAAATAAGGGGATAGACGAGTTTAATAGTATTTATGGGAGTCTTATAAATATTAAGAATAGATTTTCTCAAAAAATAATGATTTATTCAACAATTCTATTTATTTTAATATCTTTTGTGGCAACTAAAAAAACTCTAAATGGGGCTACAGGATATAAACAAATCTTTCTAATTTTATTATTTTATTTTATTGGTCCTTTTTCTAGAGAAATTGATAGATATAGATTAGTAGTTGTAAATTTTGCAAAAGCTAAGTTTTCATTAGAAAAAATAAAATCATCTATTGATAATAATATTCAAAAGGATATTTCAATTTCTTTAATTCAAATACCATCCAAAAATGTTTTGGTTATAAAAAACCTAGAGTTTTCTTATAATACCAATGCTACTTTATTATTTAAACAATTTAATTACACCTTTTATCCGGGTAAAATAACATGTTTATCATCATACATCGGTACCGGAAAGTCAACATTATTAAAAATATTATTTGGAAATGAAATATTAACACAGGGACTTATTTCTTATAACGATGAAAAGATCGATTATAATGAGATAAATAAATGGAGGAATAATTTTATTTATTGCGAACAATTTCCTAAATTATTCATGAGAAGTATTGAAGAAAACATTTTTTATAATACAAAATTGAGTCGTGAAGAAGTATTAGATTTAGCAAATCAAATAGAGATGAAAGACTATTTAATTGATCTTTTGAATAATAAAAGTAAACATAAATTATCTGGAGGCCAAGAACAATTGATAAGTATTTTTAGAATGCTTTTAATTGACAAACCGATAGTTTTGATGGATGAACCTTCTTCATCCCTTGATATTCAAAAAAGACAGATAATTTATAATATTATTAATTTAATGAAAAAGCAGAATCGTATTGTAATTATTGCATCACATGATGACTATATTATTAAAATTGCAGATGTATTATTAGACAAATTTTAAATAATGGTCGTTAGGTACACCCCTATTATATTATAAAATTATTCTAGTTTATTAGATACAATGAAATATTTTAGTGTTCTATCTTTATTATATGAATTTTTAAAAACATATCCAATTACTGTTGGATTAGTTGTATTATTAAATTGTTTTCATTACCTAAGAACAATAATTATTCCAAAAAATATTTCAAAAATAACTCTTGCTACCACAAATAGTTCAATAGATATAAATAAATTGATTATCGTCACTATGGTCCAAGTTGTTATTTTATTAATTGGTATGTCTTTGTATGAATTTGCTGATGTAAGATTACATGAAGCAATTCAGGATTTTCATTTAAGTAAGTTTTTTCATTCTCTTTTTGATAATAGAGAAAAATCATTACATAAACCAATTACACCTTCTGTATATAGTAATATAGTTTCTTATACAAATGGTATCAATGATTTATCCTCATCTTTTTTTCTTATATTTCCATTATTAGTAACAATAGCTGGATTACTACATTTTATTTATCAACATGATTTCAAATGTTTTATAATTAGTGGAATAGTAATCGGAATATCATTTGGATATTTAATATATTGTGGAAAAAAAATTAAGGATTATGCATTAATTTATAATAAGAAAAAGGATGAATTAATAGATATGAATGATGACATAAATAACAATATTATAAATGTATTATCTTTTGATCAACGTTCTTCAGAAAAAAAAAATATAACCCAAAAAATTAAAGAATATTTACATTACTTTCGTATTTATAATCTTTTTAAAATTTTGTTTTTAGAATCTTTTTCTCTAACATCAACCATGCTTTTAATTTTTGTTTTGTTTATGTTTTATAAAAAAATGTTAATTGGTACCTTATCAAAAGGTGTTTTTGCAGAATCTATTGTAATTTTTATTAGTTTTATGATTTCAACATTAATTAAAGATATGAATAATATCAGTAGATTATTTTATAAATATGGAAAAACTAAAAATTGTTTGAATAGTATAAATAGATATTATGTTAAAGATCCTGATATTTTAAAACGAACATTTTCAGTAAATAATGATAATTTTATTGATATTCAAAACATTTCATATTCAATAGAAGGTAATCAAATTTTAAAAAATTTAAGTTTAGGTATAAATAATAATGAATTTACTTGTATACAAGGTAAAATTGGATCTGGAAAATCCTCTTTAATTAATATAATATTTGGAATTAGATATTTAGATGATGGTCATATTATTATTAATAATAATGATATTAATTCTACAACCACAGAGACATGGAAAAAACAATTTCATTATTGTTCCCAACATCCAGTACTATTTAATAGATCAGTAAGTGATAATATTTTTTATGGAGATAGTCATAATATTGACAAATTATACGATATAGCTAATAAATTAAATATTAAAGATTTAATTGATAAACTAATAAAAAAAGAAAATTTTGTTGGTAGCGGCGGATATAAGTTATCTGGTGGAGAAAGACAAGTAATATCAATTCTACGAATTGCTCTACAACCTAAACCAATTATAATATTAGATGAGCCAACAGCATCTTTAGATAAATTTCATAAAATTATTGTATGTAAAATTATTGAATATATAAAAAATACTCATCAAGTTTGTATTTTAGGGGTTTCTCATGATATTGATTTAATTAATTCAGCAGATAGAATAATTACATTAGAACATGGTAAAATTGTTAGAGATGTGATAAATAATAAAAATATTAAAAAACTTTGAAACGCAGTCTTAATATATATTAGTATTGTGGTTAAAAAGGAAAAAAAAAATATAATTTATTTAATATTGATTTAAAGATGAATAATAAAGAAATTAGTCAAGAAAATAATAAGGAAAAAAAATACTCTCATTCTGAGAGAAAGCAAATTTCATACAAAATCAAAAAGTTAAAAAAAAAAGAAGATTATGTTAAATTGTTTAAAATTATTAAGGAGGATACTAGTAATAAATTTACACAAAATTCAAATGGCATTTGGTTAGATTTTAAATGTTTGAGTAATCAAACTGTAAAGCGTGTTGAAATATTTTTAAACATAGCTTTGTCAAAAGATAAAACAAATAGTGATTCGGTTAATTCACTTGAATATGTTCCCTATTCTAAAGATGAATTGGCTTACGTTAAAAACCAACCTGGTCCTAAACTAAGCAATTACGAAAAATCAATTTTAAGACGACATCGATATGATGAGAAAACATTGGAGATATCTAGTAGCGAAGATAACCAACAAAAATCTTAATCAAAAAGAATTTTGTAAGTTTTCCCAGAACCATTACTTAAATAAATTTTATTTAATTTATTTGTCTTTAAAATTTCTTGAAAATGTGCAATAGATTCTATTTTTTTATTATTTACTTTAGAAACTTTGTACACTTTTTTTTCTTTTTGATTACCGTCGTAATCAAGATTAAATAGTGGTACTATTTCTTCTAAAATATTTGATTTTAACGATCTCGAGAGATTTTTAGCGTTATAATCAATTAATATTACTTCTTTTAATCCTCTAAAACACAAATTTTTATAATAAAATACATCCATAGATTTACCCTTGAGCATAATATTATGATTAAAATATATCCATTTTAATAATGGTTGAGTTAATTCACAAAAGATGAAACCATTTAAATTTATAAATTTTTCATTTTTAATATTTGGAACTCTTAGTATTTCACTAATCGGCTTTAATTTTTTTCTAATTAAATGATGACAGTAACTTTTACCATTCGTTATTTCTCTTTTTATATTTAATGAAACACTTTCTGTTGAATTAAATGTCAATAAAATATAAGTATCTAATGGGACTTTACATTTTAATTGAGGCATATAGATTTTGCCCTCGTTATTGATTCTCTTGTGATTTATTTTTGTTATAATATCATTTTTTTTTATTTTTTTAGTTGTATGTAAGATTTTTAAACCTTCTGGTGTCAAAATATATGGCAAAGTTAAACAGGCTATTTTAGTACAATATCCTATTAGTATTGAATCCATAAATTTATTAATTAAGAAACTAGGTATAATCTTTATTGAATTATTTTCTAAATTTAAACTTTCAATTATGCCAATAATTTTATTAGATTTATTAAAAACAGCAGATCCAGTTAATCCTTCTAAATTTCTTATCATAAAATCATCATTATTAATACATTCAATATATGGTATAGGTGGCATATTTTTTCCTCCGTCCTTTGATTCAAAAATAATAGACTTAATATTTAAATTAATTAATTCTTTTCTATCACTTCTCTGGAGAAAAGCATAACAGTTAGTATCTGGTTTAGGTAAACTTTTAATAAAATTATTCCTATTATAATTTACTATATCATTATCTTCTAATATTCTGTAATCAGGTAATTTTTTAGAAACTTCATTATTTAATTTTCTATTATTTTGAACCTCTAATAAATGTAAACCAGAAATTAAACATGTTTTGACTAATTTTAATTTTCTAATTCCTTTAAAATCATTGTTTTTGACAATTTGAAATATCTTTTTTGAGTTATCAGGTAATCCATATGCACTTGTGATTATATATGTTTTTTTATCAGTGCCCTTAATATTTATACATTGACCTTTGTAGTAATTTGCCGAAAATTTCTCTTTTTTTTTCCATTGAAAATATGTCGTTGGCTGTAAAGCAAGTAGTTGAGATTGGGACATTTCTTATTATATAGTATTAAACCATATCTTAATAAATTGAATATTTTTCATTTTTTTACATCCTTTTAATAGCATTTTTAATAGTTTTATAATACTCATTTAATATAGGTGTAGCTTCGGAATTTGAAAAATTATCCAAAACATTAATATCAAAAGAATTTTTAGCTTTAGCAATAAATCTTGCTATAAATTCAGGATCAGGATATAATATTTTATAATTTGAAGAATAAGGTTTGAAAACTAGTCTTATCGGATTATAAATATGGGGGTATAATTGTATTAACCATTCAATTTTAATATTTGAGATTATATTCATAATTATTGTTGAAGATTTAGGATATTCTTTTTTAGAGTCAAAAAATATTACAGAAAATGGATATTTAACTCCAGATAGAAGATCAGATGATCCCTTGAATGTGGTACTTATAATATAAGGTTTTTGATTTTGAAAATTTGAATAGGATAAGGGTAAATAGGAATTATTTAAAGCACCATAAGAGAGATTTTTAATCGCAATCTTATAAGGGCTTGATAATAAAAAAGCTTTTACTATATTGTCATTAATATTATCTGATTTCCAAATATCAAATGATCTTAAATTTTTTTCAAACCATTCAAATTTTCCTTCTTGATAATATTCATTATTTCTATTTATAGTCATAACATTCTTAACTGTTTCATAATAAACATTAATAAATTTAATCAAAGTATAATAATTTATATAATTTGTATTACACCAATCTAAAACTTGTTTATCATCTTTAATTTCTTTTAGCAATGTTTCACTTAAACTTTCATCTTCAAAAAAGAACTTATCAAATGCCGATTCTTCATATAAATTTCCTTGTAAAGAAAGATTTGTTAATGTTTCATAAATATCTAAAGGGATTTTATCGGTAGGAGGATTCAATACGTCATAATCAGGTTTTTTTCTAATTTCATTAAAATATTTTCTTAGTCTTTCAAATTTATTCTTTATTGGATCTAATAAATAGCTCATTGATTTTTGCTGTATTTTAAATAATTTGAAATTACCAAAACTTTTGATAAAGCTAGTATAAATATTGTATAATGTGATATAATCAGATAATTCATTGCCATATATATTAAAAAAAGGTTCGAACTCAAGTATTTTTGGATTTTTTATATTTGTCGCAATCCAATCATTTATACTAAAGTTAGAAGCCTTCAACATACTTATTAATATAATTATTTCCTCACGACACCCAAATGGAATACTCATTGCTACTACATTTTCATAACCTTCTTCTAACATCAATGTTGAATTTATTTCTTGAATTTTTTGTCCCAATATGGTTTTTTTATAAATTAGATTTTCTTGTAAATATGAATTGGGATTATTTGGTAAATTATATTTTTGTGATATATTAACAACCAACAGTTTATCGATAAGCAGTTCAAAAAATAATTCAATCAAATTAACTTCTTTCAAGTATTTAGTAATAAGTTCTTTTCGATTTATGATATTTCCAGTTAAAATACTTCTTTTAAAAATAGTTTCATTGGGATGAATTATATAAAAAACACCGTTTGGATCTAATAATACTTCAATATTTAGCCCGGTAATGTAATTATTAAAAAAGTTTTTTCTAATTCCGTTATTTGCATATGAAGAAAAGAATATAGATTCCGAATACGTCCACGTTAATGGAGATCCATTTAAAATAAACTGTTTAGCAATTATTTGATATAAATTAGATTCAAATATAAAGAATTCTTTTTTTTGAACCGTTTCGTATTTTCTTTTATTAAAATCAAATATTTCAAATTCTGATTTTTTAGGAGGATTTAGTAAAATTTGATAATTGTTATTAAAATTTGGATAAATATTCGGATCTAAAAGTGGATCTAAAATTAAAAGTTCATTTTTACTTTTTTCGTAATTTCCTTCTTTATTAAAATAAGTATTTGCTTGCAATAATTTGTACAATTGTAAACTTATATTTTGATTAGTTATATTATATTTTGGTAATACTTGTTCTCGTGCTCCTTTAGGATACATGTAATATACAATCCCATCGGCAAGACGCCCAACTCTTCCTCGTCGTTGCATACGACTTGCTTCTGAAATTTTCTCTATTACTAGACTATCTGTTTTAGTATGAATGTCATATTTACTTACTTTAGCAAATCCATTATCAATTACATATTTTAATCTAGGAATTGTAATTGATGCTTCAGCTACATTTGTGGCAACTATAATAGCTCTTTTATAAATACCTGTTGGGACGGATTTGTTTGAAATAAATGTTGTTCCCCATTCATTCGCAATATCTTCTCTCTTATTTCGAATATTTACAATTTCTTTATCTATTTTTTGAATAATAAATTTATATTTCATATTCATTGTTCCATAATAAGGTAAAGCTACATTTCCAGGAGGTAATAATATATTTAATTTTGTAACTATTGCCTTAATTTCTCCAACCCCTATAGAAAATAATAAAATTTCTCCATTTGGATCTGATCTTGTAACTCTTAATGCTTGTTGTATGCTTTCATCTTGGGCTATTTCACTATCTTTTGAATCATCATTTGTAAATTCTATATTTTTCAAGTAAATGTCCTGAATTACATGCTGAGTAGTTTTTCCGGGAGGTGAAATATGATATCTTCTATCTACAAACTTTTTTTCTACTACAAGATTTAGGTTTAAATTTGGAGTATAATCAGAACCTAAGTTTAATGGATATAATATATTGTCATTTATTTCTCTGTAATATCTTCTATATATAGGTTCATCTTCGTCTATCGTGGCACTAATGATAATTAATCTAATGCTATTATTTAAATACAAAGAATTCTTAGAAACTGTCAATATAAAATCCATATTAACATTATGTTCGTGTGCTTCGTCTACAATAACTATATCATATTTATTTGTATCACTATATTTAAAACTATTAATATTTTGCCCAAATTGTTTTTCTTTTAATAGGGGGTTCGTTACTATTTCTTCAAATAAAGTACCATCTGTTACAATTCTTAAGTAGGTAGAATCGTATTGTTTACTTATATGATTTTCTTGACTATGTTTGAATTGAATTGCATAATTTCCAGTTCTAATATTTTCTTTATAAACATTTGAATATTCTTTTATAGGTATTGCCATCTGTTTTGAAATATTCTCAGCATTTTCAACAGTAGGTGGAATTCTAGGTTGAGTGCATACTACTTTGCCATCATTTTTATAATCTAACATTATTAAAGAATACATTAAAAGTTTTGGGACTTGTGTCGATTTTCCTTGACCTGTTGAACCCGTAACTAACATAACTCTATTATGAATATAATGATGATAAAACTGAATTTGACAAATCCAATCCATAGCATAAAATCTAAACCAATATGGTTTTGTTTCACAAACAAATTCATAAAAATTAGTTTTAACATAATTTTTATTTTTTTCTATTTTTAAATCAGTAATATCCTTATATTTTTTCTGATTAATAAAGTAATACGCATTATCAAATTCTTTTATATTATCCGGAGTGAAAATTCTTTGCTTTAATTTATTCTTAATATATTTATTCTTTTCATGGTAGTTCGTTGGCATTAAATTTTCATCTGTTAAGGGTCTATCTAAATGGAACTCACTTAATATACCCTTGTAAATTAAGTTTTGGAATACAAGATCTAAAATATTGGAACTAATTTGATTTATAATTTCTTTTATATATTGTGAATAATTATTATCATTCGGATAAACATATTTATAATTATTTTGTAATGAGAACCAATTTTGATAGGGCTGTTTTAAAAATAATTTATTAATAAAAAATATTTTGCATTTTTTTGACATACTTTGATAAAATTCAAATTTTGTATCCCAATCAAATATTTTACTATCTGAATTTTCGTTATAATTATTATGATATATTGACTTTCCATAATTATACAGATTTTTCATCATTAATGGATAATTATACTCTTGGTTAGTATCAGTATTTAAAACATATGGATTATTTGAAATTGTTGGGATATTATTTTGATAAGTTATAATTTTCTTACCATAAAAAGTTTTTTCTAAATTGCTTATTGACTCATATAAAAAATCATAAATATATTGGAAATCTATATCTTTAATAATATCTAATAATTGTATTTCTGATAAATCGTTAATTTTTTTTAAATCTTTTTCATTTTCGTCATCGTCATCATCTTGTAATTCCAAAACCTTTTTAAATTCTGGATTTAATTCATATAATAATTGTTTTTTAGAGTATTGCGTCCTGAAAAAAACTATTAAATATTTAAATAAAGGAGCAATGATCGCATTTGAATAATCACCATAATCATCTTTATTTTGAATGATATACTTAAATTTTTCCCATTTTCTATATAGTAATTCTCTTTCTTGAAAATCCAAATCATCCCAATTATTTTTTTCAAGAATATTTTGTAATGGAATAATTTTATTCAAAATACTAATATTTAATAGCAATTTTCCATTTGAACTTGATACATAAATTAACCATTTAGCTTTTTTAATTTTCAAATAGAAATCTTGAACTATGGTATTATATATGTCTCCTAAATAAAGACCTCGATATTTTTTCATCTGTTCAAGGGTTGGATTGATTTTTAAATCGTTATACGATTCTAAAGTTTTTCTATATAATTTACTATTTTTAAATGAATCAATACTCAATGGTCTAATATTTATCCAATTAACATAAAGCTTCCCTGAAATAACCTCTAAAGTATGAAGCAAAGCATAATAATTATTTACTAAAACATTATAAATATCTTCATACGGTACCCATATATTTTCTTGATATCTTAAAAGATCATAAGCTATATTACAAAATTTGAATTCATTGTTTGTTAAAGTTTTAATCTTATCTGAGTTAAACGTAGATTTAGGCTGTAATAAATCATTTAAAAAATTTAAATTTTTATGATTTTTATAATTATTTGCATCATCAATATAAGGTAAAGTTAAATTAATTATAGCTTTTATATCTTGAAAATTATTTTGATAAAATTGATTATAATAATCGCTCGTAGGATCAAAATTATTTCTTATTGCAATTTCTTCTATTAAATCCTTGGTTAATATAAATAAAAATTTCTTATCTTGAGCATTTAAAACTATAAAAATCTGATTAATAATATTTTTTATCGTATTTTGAAATATTTTATCAACAAATTTATATTTCTTATTTTCTAATTCTGTTATTAATTCATCAAACTTACGTGTAAAAGAAAAATTCATATTTTTTTATAATATAATAATATATAATATAAAATGATAACAATCCAAATATCTCATTTTATTTTTTTTATTGTTTTGATAATAGTCAGCACAATTATTATTTATGAAAATTTATTTCCAGGTAGAACAATTCCACCTAAAATCAAGAGGATAAACTTGTGTAAAAATAAAATTAGACAAATACCTGTCTATATTGTTAATAAAAAAAACGAGAACGAAGATGATTCTAATTTAAAAAAAGAAATAACTAATAATCAAAATAATGAAAAAAACGAAAAAAACGAAAAAAATATGAATACAGATATTAGTACAAATAATATTGGTATTCATTCTTCTGCTCATTCAACTAGTATTATTCCATCCGTTTGGAAGGATGAGGATAATAAAAATAATAATTTTGAATTTACTTATTAAAAATTACCAATTGACCTTATTAAATGTCCATTGATTATTACTAAATATTTCAGTAACGGCACCAATAGGATATTCATAAGATAATGGATAATCTTTGGGCATAATGGTATGATTGCTTTTTCCACCTATTTTAATAATAGTGTTAATAGGTGTCATATGTGAAACTATTAATATTCTATCATTTTTAGATCCATGCGTTTTAATTATAGAATGTAGAACATTTTTAATTCTCTTTTCAAGATTTTTATCGGTTTCGTTGAATTTTAAATCTTCATTTTTTACAACAGAAGAATAATTTTTATTAAAATTAAATTGGCTAGATAAATATTGTGGAAATAAAGAATTATATGAACTTTTAGGTATATTAGGATGTCTCAAAGTTTCAATTAAACCATATTCCAAATTTACTTTTGTATCAGTTGTTTTACTATATGGATAAATAGTTTGTAATGTTCTCATATACGGAGAACTGTAAATATAGTTGATACCTAATCTATTTAAAATAGGTACTAATTTTTTTGAATTTTCTAATCCTTTTAGGGTTAAAGGGGCAAACATAGTAGCATCGTTAAAACGTTCTTGATGTCTTAATGTATAAATTCTCATTATATATTTTCACAAGAAAATATATTATTTTGATAATTTTTCTAATTTATTTAAAATTGTATTACACAAGGCTATATTATTTTTTACTAATTTGCTATAATTTACAATATCCGGCTTAAGATTTTTATTTAAATCTAATAAAACATATTCAGTATTATTTTTAGCATTGCTATATTCGTTAATAAAACTTTCGGAGGTTTCAGTTATATTTTCACTACTAGCTATTTCCTGATTTAAATAATTTATCTGTTTACTTATATTTTTGTAATTCATAATTTTATATTAATAATATATTAATTTAATCAACAGGGTGATAAAAATTTGATTTTTTTTTTTTAAATGTTTTTAAAATTATTATATTAATTAATTTAATGATAATAGGTATAACAGGCAAAAAATATCATGGTAAAGATATGCTAGCTGATTATTTAGTATCACTTGGATTTATTAAATATTCAATGGCAAATCCATTAAAATCTGGATTAAAAGAATTTTTCGGCTTTAATGAAAAACAAGTAAATGGAGAGGAAAAAGAAATAATAGATCCAGAGTGGGGTGTATCGCCTAGACAAGTTATGCAATTTTTTGGTACTGAAGTAATGCAATTAAAAATTCAAGAATTAATACCAAATATTGAAAGAAATTTTTTTGTTAAGAGATTTAATAAATTTTGTCAAGTTAATAAAGGAAAAAATATTGTTGTAGCTGATATTAGATTTCAACATGAAATAAATTTTATTAAAAATAATAATGGTATTATTATTAAAACATTTAGATCAAATGCCAATACGGAAAATCATAATGAACATATTTCTGAAGCAGGAATTGATAAATTAATAGGAATAGATTTTGAAATTCAAAATAATAGTTCTCCGGAGGTAGCCTTTCAAAGATTAAATGAAATAGTTGAAGAAAATGTAGAATAAAATATATTATTATTATATATAAATATATATGAAAATAATAATGTATTTAACTATACTAATTTTATGTCTTTTTGCATTTTATAGTCCTCCTAAAAATAATTTATGTGAAGGATTTAAAAATAATTTTATTTTATATTGATTATTGTTGTACACATTCAGGTGCTCCATTATTATTGTCGCTGTCATCAGACATAAAATCCGGATTTCCATTTTGATGAATATCAATTAATTCACATAATTCATATTTAGACCCAAAATCTTCTTTTTCAATTAATTTTGTAATTATATCGTCTCTACTCGCTTCTAAACTATCTTCTTTATCACATGTTAAAATTTTCTTTAATAGTTCTATATTATTCTTCTTTAATCTAGATCTGATATTTTTTGGGAAAACTATATTGAAATGAATTAACAAGTTTCCTTTAATTCCAGTCCTTAAATCTGACATACCTTTTTCACTAATACATTTAACATCGCCTTCTTCAATAACGTCATCATTACTTATTATAAGTTTCTTTCCATCTAAGAATTCAACGCTTTTTGAAAAACCACATAATGCCTGGAATAATCTTAACTCCATTTTCAAATGAAGATCATTTCCATGTCTTTTAAAAGTAGGATGATCTTTTTGTACAATAACTATTACTACATTACTTCTTTGTTTTGAATCTCTTGATTCATTACCTTTGCCTTCTATTTCTATTTTTTGTCCGTTAGATATTCCATTCTTTAAGGGGATTGTTATTGTTTTTTCTTTGCTCATTAGACCCTTACCTCTACAATGATGACATCTATCCGATTCCTCTACGTATATTCCAGTACCATTACATTTTTCACATGGTCTTTGAATTTGTTGCATCATTCCAGGAGCAATTTGATGCATCATAACTTGAATTCCTCTTCCTTGACATACATTACATTGAGTAGACTTGCCCGACTTAGATCCAGTTCCATTTGAGTATTTACATTGTGATATTTGAGAATAAGTAACTTCTATTTCTTTTCCATTATAGATTTCTTCTAAGGTTACTTCCTTTTTTATCATTATGTCCTCAGCACCTCTATTTTGTCTTGATCTACCGCCCCCGCCAAACATATTAGCAAATGGAAATCCTCCTCCACCCATTCCTCCAAATAGTTGTTCAAATAAATCAGATGGATCGAAATTCATATTATCACCTTTTACTCCATCCATACCAAAATTATCGTAGGTTTGTCTCTTAGTTTCATCGGATAAAATTGCATATGCTTCTGAAATTTTTTTAAAAGTTTCTTCGGCGTCAGGTGCTTTATTCTTGTCTGGATGCCATTTCATAGCTAATTTCCTATATGCTTTTTTAATTTCGTTATTAGATGCATCCGGTTTAACCTCTAAAACATCATATAATTTAGTATCCTTTACCATTATTATTCTTTATAAATTATTTCTGTCTTTAAATTAATATATTTCAACTTTTCTTATCTGCTTAAAAATAAACCTATTTAAAAGAATTATTAATATCACATTTATATGTCAGATAATAGTAGTTCAATCTCAATAATATACTCAGGAATAACTGATTCATTCAATTCAAAAAAATGCCAAAAAAAGGATGAAAGAAGAATTAAAAAAAAAATATAATTCTTTAGAAAATAAAGAAGAATTTATTTTAAATCATCCCAAAGAAGAATATCTTAAATTCCTCAAAAGTGAATTTGGTTATACTATTAATAAGACTAATGATTTAGAATATACTGTTGAATTGAAAGAAAAAGTATCTTCACAAGAAAAAAATATTAGAGCTAAACATAAAGAAAAACTTCAAATGTTAAAAAACAAAAGATGTAATACATACGGTAGAACGTTGAAAAGTATGAAAAAAGATGTTGGAGAAGATATGTTAAATTCTTATCTTTCTGCTCAAAATAGCATGAAAGGATATCCTATTCCAGATCCTCAAGAAATATTAAAAAATAAAGCAAAATATCAAAAACAATTTGAAGAATATGGACAAATGATTAAAACAATGCAAAAAGAAAATCCAGATGTTTCAAAAACTTTAAATAATACACCTTACCACAAATATGTGGAACAAATATTAAAAAAAATTAATTCAGAATAAATTATTTCTTTCTACGAGTAATAATAATTATTAATAAAATAAATAGTAAAAAAACAATAATTTCTTCAGGTAAATATTTTTTAAAAAAATCTAATATATTCTCTTTTTTAGATTTTTTATGTTCTTCTTGGTGTTGATGTTCCTCTGGATGTTGTTCTTCTTCATGTTTGTGTTCTTCTTCATGTTTGTGTTCTTCTTCTGGGGGAGGTGGTGGTGGTATACCACATTTATTCATAATATTTAAATTATTAATTTTACCATCAGCTTGAACATTTATATCTTTAATTACACAATTAGTTGTTTTACAATTGTCTTTTACATTTTTCATAGCTAGTGTCATATAAGGGTTTTTACTTATTTGACAACCATCATACCAACATGTTATATCACCAACAATATCACCATATTCTTTTCTAATTTCATTTATTTTTTCAGGGGGTTTTAAACATTCACAATGTGGGTCAGTAGGGTTAGCGTTACAATAATTTTGTGATGCTACATCACATGTGGATCTATTTGCAGCTAATTCTTGAGAACAAAAAGGTTGACATGTAGAATTAGGAAAATTTTTAGGATCTTCACAATACTTTTGCAATAAGGGTCTACAATCAGGTTTAGTATTTAATCTATAGTTTGGATCACATGTTACGTCCCCTATTGTTTTTGTTTGTTGTAAACAACATTGTAAAGGATCTGCATTATAACTAACCCGTTTAAAACTGCCTTTTGCACCTATAATTGAACAACATGATGTACTAGCACACCCTGAATCACAGCTAACTTGTTTTGGAGGCTCCATACTACAATAGTGACAACCTCCGTTTTCACCAGCCCATACATATTCACCATTTTGAGGAATGTAAGGTTGTAATGAATTTTGTGCAGTTCCTGCTAAACCGCAACCAGGATCAATATTTACTTTTTGTCCAATTGTCCAATCTGGATTATTAGTCATTTTTTTTTACGCCTTGATTACTACAGCTTCCGCCCATTAATACGTATTTAACAGTAAAGGATAAAAAAAATATTAAAAAATATATTTTTTTTATATTAATAATATAATAATGGGTAACGTTACTTCTACAACTCAAAACTTGACAAACGAGATATTAAATTCTATGACTGCCAATTGTAAGAATAGCCGAACTATAGATCAAGAAATTTCTGGTTTAAATATCGAAGCAGACAATTGTAAAAATGTAATTGTCTCAAATAAAACTACAGTAACAGCTGATTGTAATATGAGTCAGGCTGCAAACCTTTTGGCAGAAGCTTATAATAAGGCATCTACTGCTCAAAAATCACAACTTAATTTAGTTAATGCAGATAATAATAATCAAGATGTTAAAAATATAATTAGTAGTAAATTAAATACTAATTGCGATAGTGAACAAAATGCAATGCAAAGTATTAAAAATAGTACGATTAAAGTAGATAATTGCGATAATTTAAAAATTGTAAATGATTCAAATGTTCAAACACAATGCGTATTAAAAACAATGAACGATAGTTTAAATAAATTAGATAATAAACAAGAAAATAAACAAGGAGGTGATATACAAGATTTAACAAAAGAAATTAAAGGTCATAAAGGCGACATAATCTTTGGAGCAATAATTTTAGCTTTAATTGTTGCAATTGTTTTCTTTCTAATTAAAAAAACTGATAGTTCGAACTCAAGTAAAAGTTCTACCACAAATAATTCAGGAGTTGAAATGACTCAAATGGCACCTAGGTCTTATGCACCTCAATCTAATTATTCATATGGTCAATCTTCTCAGTCTTATCCTAATACTCAACCTTATTACCAGTCCAAATAAAAAAAAAAAAATAAAATAAAAATTGATAATATATATTTTTCTATTTAATGTTAAACATTCTAAGTAGAAAAAAATGTTAATTTTTGATAATTTACATGGATATATTGAAGTATCCGATTTGTCTAAAAAAATCGTAGATACTCATGAATTCCAAAGATTAAAGAATATCCATCAAACGGGAGCTTTGTATTATGTTTTCCCAACAGCAGTTCATACTAGATTTGAACATTCGATAGGGACTTATCATTTAACAGGAACATTATTACAACAAATTAAAAGTTTTCAACCTGAGTTAGGATTGACTGATAGACTCATTGAACTAATTAAAATTGGAGGATTATGTCATGATTTAGGACATTGTTCATATAGTCATACATTTGATGATTTAGTGTTAAAAAAATTGTCATTTTATGATGATTTAGGTCCTGAAAAGCATCATGAATATAGATCTTTATTACTAGTTAAACATATAATTAAAAAATATAATATTCCTATTGATGATGATGAGATTCAAATTATCCAAGATATTATTTATCCTCAAGAAAATAAATATGACCAATGGCCTGAAAAATATAAAATTGGTAAATTTTTATTGGATATAGTTTGCAATACTAGAAATAATATTGATGTTGATAAATTTGATTATATAGCAAGAGATAATCATGCTATTGGACTTAAATTAGGTTTTGATTATACTAGATTACTACAATATGCTAGAGTCGTAGATGATATAATATGTTATCCCAAAAAAATTATAGAGGATATTTATCACTTATTCTTTGTAAGATATAGATTATATAAACAGATTTATAATCATAAAGCTGTTGTATCAATTGAAGTAATGTTATCAGATATTTTAATTGATTATATTCAGAAAACTAATATTCTGGATGCTGATAAGCTAAAAGATCCGAATGAAATTATAAAATTTACTGATCATATTTTCTATTTAATCAGAATTCAAGGGTTTTCGCCTGAATTATTTGATAGAATTGATCAAAGAAATATTTATACTTTTATTGATCAAATTAAAATTGATATTAATTGTAATTTAGATAAAGAAAAATTACTAAAGCTTTTAACTGATAATCATAATAAAGATGTAGGTAAAGAAGTTTTTAACCAAAGTGATTTTTTAGTTAAAGACCTTAAAGTAGGTTATGTAGGAGGTAATAATCCAAATCCTTTAGATAATATATTTTTTTACGATGTCAAAAACCCAAATACCAAATATAAAGTAAATAAATATGATGTTTCGATTGTAGTTAGTGATGATACATATCAAGAAAGATATATTAGATATTATTGTAAGAAAAAAGTTAATATTAATAAAGATAAAGCATTCTTAGAAAAATTATGTGAATCTTAAACTTTAAAACATTTCATATATTTCATATATATTCAAATTCTAATCTATTTCATTATTATACCAGGCTATTGTCTTTCTTAATCTTCCTTCTCGTTTTATAAATCTCATTTTTTTCTTAATATTTATAATTCTTCTTTTTTCTTTTATTTCTTCATCAGTCAATTTTCTTCTTCTTTTGCTCCTCTGTCTTCTTCTATCATTGGCTGATCTATTGTTAGAATTATTGTTAGAATTATTGTTCTCCATATTTACCTGACGTAAAATTCTTCTATGTCTATTTCGTGTTGTTCTATTTAAAGTGAAATTGGGCGAATCAGAATTTGATTCAGGTGAAATGTTTAAAGTGGTTAAATCATTGGTTAGTGTATGATTATATGCGAAATCTACTGGATTATAAACAATATTAGATGAAAAATCTGGATTAGTATCCACGCCCATTTTCTTTCTAATGTTTTTTTCTGCTTTGGTATAAAATATAGGTTCTCGGCAATAGGGACATTCTGATATTAATAATTTTAAATAACATTGTCCACATAGTCTATGTCCGCATTTTATTTTTTTTATTTTTTCGATTTTGCATAAATCATAACATATTTTGCATTCTTCCATTCCACTACTAATAGTTAAGAAATTAATTTTAAGAAATTCTATATATTTTTTCAGGTTAAATTTTTATCCTCAAAAAATAATATTAAATATTTAGAATGGTAGATATTTAACCCTAATAAGCTAAACATTTTCTTTTTAATCTTAGAATTATGAAAAAAATAGATGAAAATTATTTAATAAACAAGAAAAATATATTAAAAACTTTTTTAATACATGATAAATCTATCAATGTAATTATTAAATTCTTATGTTTTTTCTTAAAAAAAACTAATATTAATCATCAAAGTTTAAATCATCTGTTTAACTCTTTCCTAATTATTATAAATTATAATCCAGATGACATTAATACCATACGTTCCTTATATAAAACATTTCAAAATTTAGATTCAATATTAATAGATGAATTAGTATCTCAATTAAATGAATTCAAAGATTGTGAATTTAATGATTATTTTGATACTATAATTTTTGATACCTTATCTTTTTTTAAAAAATTTGAAGAAAACGGTCATGGTGAAATAGCTTTTAATATATTACATGAAGTACTATTTAATTTACTTAAAATAAATGATCATATTGATTTAGATATTAAAAATAGACTGTATATTGAAATCTTAAAAGAAATTGTTAAAGAATATGATTCTGAAAGTAGTCAAGTATTTATACAATCTGGAAAAATTTACATTACTACAGTAGAAGTATGCAATTTTATAGTAAATCTAATTAACGACTGGATTAAATATTCTTAATTTCTGAATCCTAATAAGGCAATTTTTCTTACACATTTTCTAGTCTTTTTATCACAATACCATTTATTTAATCCCATGCATTCACACAATAAATGTATAAAAACCCCTGTTAAAAATAAACTTATTACAATAACTTTTGGTTCTTTCCAAATAGGAAATTCTTTATTATCATCTACTTTATTTATACTAATTAACATTTGAGATAATATTTTACCAATTATAGCAGTTATTACTCCTACTAATATTGCTTCTAGAATAATATCGTTCAACATTTATTATAAGAAAGAAATTAAATTTTAATTTTATTTAAACTATTTTAAATATATAGATTTCTCCAAGCTTCATTTCTATTCTCATTTTTTTCACCTCTATTCTTTTTATAGATTTCATATGCATTTATAATGTCTTCATTTGTTATTACTTTTTTTTTATCATTATCCATACAAAAAACTCGACGAGCATGTACTACTTTTGTACAAAAGAATAATGTCTCCATATCTCCTCCATAAAATTTAAAAGACGCAATGTTTTTTTCAAAAAAATTTGAATCAATATCATCTGTTATTTCCCAATTATTTTGTTTAACTATTTTAATAAAAATTTCTTTTAGTTCCTTACCTATATATGGTTCAATGGTATATCTGATTGAAAAACGTCTAGATAAACCTTCATTATACGAAAAAAAACAAGAATCTAATGATTCTTTATACCCAGCTATAATACATAAAAATTGACTCTTATTTTCAGTTAAATTTTGATTTATAGTATCTAAACATTCTTTTGAAAACATGTCTCGTCCCTCTGGATTACCTAAAGAATAAGCTTCATCTATAAATAAAACTCCTCCTTTACATGAGTCAATTACTTTTTGTGTTTGAACCGCGGTATGTCCTAAATATTTTCCAATTAAATCAGCTCTTTTTGCTACTCTGAATTTATCATTCTTTAAAATACCCATACCTAAATAAATTTTTGATAAGATTTTTCCTAATTCTGTTTTTCCAACTCCTGGAGGACCTTGAATTACAGTATGTAACATATCATTTAATCCATCATTATCTAATTTTTGTAAATAAAATATTATATGATCTACAATATTTTCTTTAACCGATGTCATACCAATCATTTTGTGTAGTTCTTCTAATGGATTCACTAATTTATTTAATGTTTTCATATCAATATTATATCTTTTTTTAGGATCATACATTTTTCCAAGATCAATTAAATCTTGTAGTTTATTTACTTTTCTATCAATATGTTCGTACTCTTTTTCACTCTCAGATTCTGATTCACTATTAGATTCAGAATCTGAATCTGAATCATCTGATATTAATTGTGGATTTTTCTGGGGTGGTAATTTACTTATTTCCTCGTTTAAAATACTTTTTAAAAAATCATCAAATGAATCATATCTTACAAATTTTATACGTTTTCTATTGGGGTTTTCTTCGTTAGAATCATTGTTCCTTTTATTATTATTATCGCTCATCGTTTCTATAGAATATAATAATATATTTTTTTAAAACTTTCTTAATATATAAATTTTTCCATTCCAACCCATGTATACAATGAATCAAGTGAATTCCCATCTGGATTATACTTGAATGATTTTTTCCATCCATATTTACTAAATAATTTTTCATATGTATCATTTATAGCTATTTTCTCTATTATAGGTTTCGAATGAGTCCAGCTAAAAAACGTTTCTATTTCCATATAACTAAAATCATCGTTAGTTCCTTTACTCATCATTTTCATGTAAGAAGTATTATCAAAATTATAATTTCCTTGATATTGAGTTTCTAATTTTTGACAGTTTAGAAAATTAAATAGAATTACAGAATTTTTCGTAGTAACCTCATTTATTTTAGTAATCCAATTTATTAAGTTTTCTTTAGTTTGGCTACTAAAATGAATACTGAAATTACATATTATATAGTCAAACTTATCTTGGAGTTCTTTTAATGAATTTAATTCTGAATCATAGGTATTTTTATTCATATCGTGTACAAAAAATTTACATTCCGTATATTGTTCGGACCATCTATTTATACTTTCACCAATACACAATGGATCGACATCTATTCCTATATATTTTAAAGGATTATATGTCATAATATTTTTTAATGATCCACCCTTTCCACATCCAATATCTAACCATTTTTTATTTTTTAAAACTCTAATTTCTTTAAATGTTTTAATTTGTATATTTCTTTGATTTTGTAACATTTTAATTAAATTATGATTTACTCTTTTTTTAGATTGATAATAACTTCCCATTTTAGATGTTACATCTCTTGAAGTCCACGGATTTTTATGATATGATTCTAATTCTTCAATTATATTCGTAGGATTTGGTCTCTTTTTATCCCATCTAATTTCTCTTGGATTCCATTTATTATTTTCCCAATAACATCTCCATATTTGGTTTTTTTGTAAATGAATATCATTTGAATCAACACTTATTGACTTTCCTTCTCTTGATATCCATTTGTTACCATTCCACAAGACATCTACTGTTAAATGTTCTAAAGGTTTAATTTTAGACTCAAGATCTCCAGTTAAAGGTTGTACTATAAGTCCATCTATAGGAAATTGTCCATCATTCACAACAATATTATAATCTTTGGTTGAGGGTTTAGACATTAAAAGATCGAAAATTTCGAACATAAAAGATGTATTTGGTTTCAAGAACCAGGCTCCTTTAGGATACCATAACGGATCTTTGCTAAATTTGTTGTCATTTAAAAATTTTTTTAATATATCTCTTTCTTCTTGTAAATATTTAGTAAAATCATTTATATTCTCAATTATTCTATTATTTGTAATTTTTTGTGTAGCAGGATGTAAATTTCTAATCATTTGATATCTCTCTTCAATTTTAGAATTTTTTATATCGATATCAAAAACTAAGTAAAGGTTTAATTCTTCAATAAACTCTGCTTTTATTTCATTACTTTCCATTATTTTATTTTCTGGTTTAAAATTAATAGGTAGACAATTAGTAGTAATACCATCCGCTTTTTCTCTTATGAAACAATCTTGAGTTGATTGAATTGCTAACTGGGAAGCTGTGATATGTACAGGGAATATATTTTTTTTTAGTTTTTGTTTATTGATATTAAATAATTTACTACCTTTAGATAACACTGGGATATCATACATGGGACTAAAAGTACTAATATTATTTAAAACTGCTCCATATTTTTCATTAAATTTTTTCCTTTTTAATTTTAATTTTCTACCAATAATTCTTTTTAAAAATAACTTTAATTTTAAGGCTGCTACAAGGATACTTCTATCTTTCGGATCCTTTAAAGTTACTGAAAAGATATCTAAATTGCATTTACTAAATAAGATTATTAGAACAATTGATTTATAAATGTTACTATTACTAGAATAATATCCTATAGAACCCATACATTTTTTTAAAAGTAAAGTCATACATTCTTCATTTTTAAATATTGAGTGCTTTGAAATAAATTTTAACATTTTATAACAACATTCGTCTCTAGTATTGTTACATTTATTACAAATATTGCTATTATCAATAGTCCAACTATCCGTATTATATTTTTGGCTAAACTTTAGAAAGATAGTCATTGTTTTTTCTACTAATGATATTGGATTAATATTTAACAAAATTTTATCTAAATCACCCCTTATCATTTGATCTAAGGCTAAATAGATATTTTCATTTTGCCAACAATTTGATAATGAATAACTATTACATATTAAAAAATGTTTTTCATTTTCATTTTGTATAAAATATTTACAAATTTGTTTTATTGATTCTAAATTACAATTTTCTATATTTGTTATTATAATTTCATAAATTTTGGAATCGTTTATAATTATATTGCCCTTATAGTATTTTAAAATTTTGTCCAACGCTTTCACATTATTTGAACTTTGTCTAATTAATTCATATAAGATTTCTTTATTATACAAGTTGTAATTCTCTGATAAAATTTTTAATCTTTTTAATTGAAATTTTAAGGGTATATGATTTGCAAAAATATTTTTAAGGCAATAATTAATTGAATTTTTTATGTCAAATTCCTTTTGATTTTTAATTTCTTCGAGTAAAAATTTAAATATTCTTAAATCAGGATTAGCACAAGATGAAATTACAACATTATTTAAATGAGTAAATGCATCCGGGTAATCTTGATATATTTCTTTGATAGTAAGTTTGTTGTAAAAAAATTTAAAATTACCTAACTTTCCATATCTGGCGGCTTTTAATATAGGCGGGTATAATCCCCCTACTTTATTGATTCTATTATCATTCCAATTTGTAACAAAAGATTCGATCCTTTTCAATAATTTTTCACCACCATTTATAACAGCTAAAATATGAACCAAAGTGTTACCATATTCATCTAATTCAGCTGTACAATAATTTTGTATAAATTCAATGTAATTAGTAATTAAATAATTGCAAAAGTCATATCCACTTTGTTGGATATGACTAATATTTATTGTAGTTCTAAATGGGTTTACTGTATTTAGTATTTCACAGAATTTTTGTTTAACATTGAATTCAGATATATTAGTATTATTCATTTCATCTAAGATATTTTTGTAGTCCATATTTATACAAATAATGTTATTTAATTACCTTTTAAGCCGTTTTATAAATTATGTTAAATAATCAATTTTTATTACTTTTCTTCAATTTTTTAATACCATGTTATCCACTTAGTAAAATTATTTAATTTAAATATAACACAAAAAAACAACTTATAAAGTATTTTCGTGAAAAAATATTTAAAAAATTATTCTATATATTCATATATAAATGCCATACGAGAAGTTATCAATCATGACTTACAATACATGGTTCGAAGATATTTTTAGTGAGGAAAGACTAACTAATTTAATCAGTTTAATTTATTATAATAATTGTGATGTCTTGTGTTTTCAAGAATTAACTCCTTATATTTTTAATAAATTAATCCATAGAATTAGTTTGAAATATCCTTATATAATTTCTTCACCAGAATTAGAAAAATGTGAGAATTATGGTGTTGCTATTTTTTCTAAACACAAGATTTCAGAGCATTATTCTCAAAAATTAGTAGATACTCAGATGCATAGATATTTATTATTTTGTAAAATTAATATAGGTAATGATGAAATAATGATTTCTACTGCACATTTGGAAAATGAAGAAAACAATAAATACACCACAAAACTAAAACAATTTAATCAAATATTAGGATCGCTAGCTCAATTTGAAAATTGTATTTTTTTGGGCGATACCAATATTACCCACGATGAAGAGGAAATATTTTCTTTTAACGAAGATTTATGGAAAGATTGCTGGGTTCAAGACGGATGCCAAGAAAATAAGCAATTTACAATAGATTATAAGACAAATATTTTTATTCAAAAAAATCAAGATAGATTTGATAGAATTTATTATAAAAGTAAAGATTTTTTATTAGATAAATTTCTATTAGTCGGGAAAAATCATAATCCAACGCCTTCAAATCATTACGGTCTTATAGCTAAATTAAATATAAAAAATACTAATAATATTTCTTCAACATTAACAAGCTCCACATAATTTTATATAAATTAGATAAAAATATCTAAATAGAATATTTTATCTAATTGATTATTAAGTAATAATGGTAAAATATAAATTAGATAAAAATATCTAAATAGAATATTTTATCTAATTGATTATTAAGTAATAATGGTAAAATATAAATTAGATAAAAATATCTAAATAGAATATTTTATCTAATTGATTATTAAGTAATAATGGTAAAATACCCCGAATTAGATGACTCGGAGTTTTATGATGAACTTAATAAAGTATATAGTAAATATCAAATTAAAAAGGAAAAAAAGACATTAAAACAATTTTGCAATAGAAAGACATTCCAACTTCAAATGCCTCAAAAATTCGTGGCTGGATTTATCAATCCAGAAACACCTTATAAGGGGTTACTTATTTATCACCGTATTGGTGCAGGAAAAACATGCTCTGCTGTTAATATTGCAGAAAAATGGAAAGGAAAAAGAAGAATAATTGTAGTAGTTCCTGCGGCTTTAATTGGTAATTTTAGAGATGAATTAAGAAGTCAATGTGCAGATTACTCTTATTTAACAAAAGCAGAAACTAAAATTATAAAAAATTTACCTCCATTAAATCATCAATATAGAAAAATTATGGAAAGAAGTGATAAAAGAATTGATAAAGTGTATAAGATTTATTCATACCATAAATATATTATGAATGCTAAGGAAAATAAAATTAATCTGAATAATGCATTATTAATAATTGATGAAATTCAAAATATGATAAGTGAGTCAGGAACTTTTTATAAAAACTTACTCAATACAATTTTAAAGGCTCCCGAAGATCTTAGAGTTGTTTTGTTATCGGCTACACCAATGTTTGATAAACCTAGTGAAATTGGTTTAACAATGAATCTTTTAAGACTACCCCATCCTTTTCCTACAGGATCTCACTTTAACGATATGTTTCTAAATATTAAAAGAAGAAAAAATGGAGGTGTTTCGTATAGAGGAAAAAATTTAACTAAATTTAAAGAAATGATTAAAGGACATGTTTCGTATTATAGAGGAGCACCGCCTCATACTTTTCCAGAAATGGAATTTAAAATAGTTAAATGTAAAATGGAAAGCTTTCAATATAAATCATATTTAACAGCCTTATCTTCAGACGATCATTATTTTAGAGGTTCTTTTCGACAAGGTGATATTTTAAGTTTACCAAATGATTTTTTTTTAGGGGAAAGAATTATATCTAATGTTGCATTTCCTAATAGAAGTATTAATGTAACCGGTTTTAATTCGTTTAGAGGAGATAAACTATTAATGAAGAATTTAAGTGAATATTCAATCAAATTTTATAAGATTTTAAAGAAAATAAAAGCATCGGAAGGTCCTGTATTTTTTTACTCTAATTTTAAAGAGTATGGTGGTATAAAAAGTTTTGTTAAAGTTCTTAAAAAACATAAATTTAAAAATTACAAAACACATGGTGCCGGATTGTGTAGATTTGCAATATGGAGTGGCGACGAAAAGCATGAGATGAAAGAAGAAATTAAAAGAGTTTTTAACCAAAAATCAAATTTATATGGTGAAGAAATTAAGATTCTTTTAGGATCTCCTTCTATTAAGGAAGGTGTTAGTTTATTAAGAGTTGAGCAAGTCCATATTCTTGAACCGTATTGGAATATGTCAAGAATGGATCAGATTATTGGAAGAGCTATAAGATTATGTTCTCATCATGATGTCCGTCCTTATAGAAGAATTGTTTCTGTATATTTATATTTAGCAACATCATCAAAAGGAGAAGAAACTGTAGATCAATACATTTGGAAATTAGCTAAAGAAAAAAATAAATTAATATCCAAATTTGAAAGATCTTTAAAAGAGGCCGCCGTAGATTGTAAATTAAATAAATTTGCAAATGTATATCCTGGAGAAGAAGAAATTGAATGCTTAGAAGACTAAATTATTAATATAAAAAATAATATCTTTATCTTTTATCTTTATCAGGAAACTATTCTATTTCAAATTAAAAAATAGGTAAATTAATCTTTGATAAAGTATTAGAAGCCAAATAATAGTCTAAAGTATCATAATGATACTAGCCTAAGTCGAAATTGTTGTCAGTTTCTAGTTTATACAATTTTGTGTCAAAATCTTGATAAATTGTATGTAAAATATATTTTATTTGTTTATTATTATACTCAAAAAAATAATCCTTAATTAATCTAACTATGTCTTGATTTAGATTATTTAAAAAGGGATATTTACAAATTAAATTAAAATTATTTTGGAAATATTTTTTGTCTATTTTATTATTTTTAAAATTTTTAATTAAAGAACATATAATTTTATTTTTGTCTGGAAATTTATTAATATTTGTTTCAATGTCCATTACTGAAACTGCTTTAACTTCCGGATTAAAAATTAAATTTATATTAATCATTTTTTTTATATATTTTTACAATTAATTTTATAAATTGATTTAATATTTGTTTTATTTCAATTTTTAACAATTAAAACATTACCATAAATAGGATAACCCATTATTTTGGTTGCTTCTTCATTAGTTGGTAATTTTTTAAGTTCACCTTCTTCATTTACCAACATAAGTCTTTTATCTGTCATTGGTATAATAGTAAAATATCCTCCAACTATCTTTTGTATAATATTTAATTCTGGCTCAGTATCAAAATAAGTTATTTCTTTGTTTTCTTCCATTTATGATTAATTATACTTTATATATATAATTAATTATAAATTTTTTCATTTTTTGTAATTTATCAGAAGATTATTGCTCAATTTTTATTTGATCCTTGGTAATAGCTCTAATAAAAGTATCATTATCAACTGGTACCCAAATCATATTTCCACTTTGTAATAATACTTGATATGGAACATATCTTCCTGTTTCCCACAAATCTTCTCTATACCATTGTTCCATTATAATACCACTTTCCCAACTATCTCTTTTACATTGTACCAATTGACCTACTTTATATCTTAACTCTTTTGTTGGCATTGGACCCGGATCTGGAATTACACCATTGTAAATACATTCTTTGATATCTTCAATCATTTGTTCCTTATCTAAATTCTTTCCTATAAAACAAAATTTATTAATTCTTTTTTCATCTTTGTGCCAAGGTTTATGGTTCATTCCTAAATTGGATGACGATTCTAAATTCATCATCATATGAACCGCTTGGAATACAAACTTCTCATCGGATCCAATAACTGCCAAAATACCCTTTGATCTATACAAGTCTTGTCCTTTTTCCATCAGTAATTTTCCTAACCACATTTGAAGTTTTTCAATATGAAAGCTACCTTCAATATGCATCCCAAATGAAGAAATACTACTATCATGTTGATGTTCTGCATCTATATCTAGAAATCCATCATCCATAGCTAAAGTTTTATCTAAATCAAAAGCTTTGATATTAATAACCTTATCAATAGGTACTTTGCTATATTGAGCCTCTATAATAGGTGCATGTACATTAATTCCTTTTAATTTCTTTTTAGTATTTTCCAATTCTTCAGCACTAACTAGATCAGTTTTATTAAGAACTAACACGTCCGCAAACGCAACTTGTTCATGGGCTTCGTTTTCTACACCTTCTGGTTTTTCTTCATCCAGATGTTGACTGGTAAATTTAGCATCAATAAATGTTATAATAGAATCAAGTCTACACAAATTTTGCATATCTTCATCTACAAAGAATGTTTGTGCAACTGGGGCTGGATCAGCTAATCCAGTAGTTTCGATAATAATATGATTGAATTTTCCTTTTTTAGTTTCTAGCAGATTTTTAATTGTCACAATTAAATCTTCACGGAATGTACAACAAATACATCCATTCATCATTTCAATTATTTCTTCATCTGTTTGCAAAACTAAAGCATCATCAATACCCACTTCTCCAAATTCATTTTCTATAATTGCGAATTTATTGCCATGGTTTTCTTTTAATAAATAATTAACAAAGGTTGTTTTACCTGAGCCTAAATATCCAGTTAAAATTGTAACTGGAATTTTTGTATCTAAATCATTGTTGGTAGCCATATTCTATACAAAATAGAATTAAACTTTAAATATATTTGGTAGTTCGTTGAAATTGAACATGAGTGGTAAATAATGTTAGCATTCAAATTTATTATATTCTTCTAAAATAATTTCATCTGATATTTTTGATTTTTTTTTGAGTTCATTTAATAACTTATTTATGTTTATTTTTTGAGTATCTAAATTCATTTCTTTTAATTTATATTCTAACCCCTTACTACCTGATAATTTTCCAATTATTATTTCGATTTTATCTTTACCTATCATTTTAGGATCAAAAAAGTGATAAAGTTTTGGATTTTTTATAATTCCTGCTTGATGAATTCCAGATGCATGTTTAAAAGCATTATCTCCAGTTATAGCTTTATTAGGTGGAATTTTTATTTGAGTAATATTTTCAACTAATTTACTAGTAGAATATATTAATTCATGATTTAGATTTGTTTTATAGTCTTCGGGTAATTTTGTTTTTATAATTACACTAATTTCTTCTAAACTAGCATTTCCAGCTCTCTCACCAATACCATTAATAGTACCTTCGATTTGATCAGCACCGTTTAATACTCCGGCTAAAGAATTTGCGGTTGCTAGTCCTAAATCATTGTGACAATGTACCGAGAAAGTGACCGTTTCTTTGTTATATTTTAATTCCCTTTTTAATTTTTTAATAAGATTACCATATTCATCAGGTAAGGTAAAACCTAGAGTATCAGCAATACCAATAATTGTGGCTCCATTATCTATTGCTACTTGATATGCTTCTATTAGAAAATCTATATCTGTCCGCGTAGCATCCTCTGCCGAAAATTGAATAGTATCAAAATACATACTTGCTATTTTAATATTTTCTTTAATTATATTTAATGCTTCTTCACGCGTTTTATTTACTTTTTCTTTTAGATGAATATCACTACATGGATAAAATAAATAGATTCTTTTCTTTTTGGCCGGCCGAAGACAATTGGAAGCTGTTAAGATATCCTCTTTTTTCATCCTTACTAATACAGCTAGTTCCATTTTGGTAGGAAGAGATGCTAAGTGGAAAATAATATCATATTCATTTTGACTAGCTGATGGGAATCCTAATTCACAAATATCAACCCCTAATTCTTCTAATTTCCTCATTATTTTTAATTTTTCTTCTAAATTAAAAGAAATATTCGGAGTTTGTTCACCATCTCTTAGGGTAGTATCTAATATTTTTATTCGTTTTACCATATTATTAATTAAAAATATAATAATTTTTAGAAGATTACTAAAACCTAATATTTTGTCATATACTCAAATTCTACATCACTAGCAGAATCATATAAATACCATAATACAAGTTCTTCTGAATTACCATATTGGTCATATTCAAAAAAAAAATTTTCATTGTAATATTCATAATCTCTCAGATTATTTTTAATTTCTTTTTTTAGATAATTACATTTTAATAATTGTTTCAAAGATGAGCAATAAAATATTTTTTGAAACTTATTTAAACATTTTAAAAAACTTTCATCCGACCCAGCATTAATAAAATCAAAATATGTTAACACATGAGCAAATAATAATTTTAAAGACAAACTTCTCTTAATTATTAATGTAAACGGCTGATTCCTTTGAGTTAAATACAAATAACTTTTATACCAACAATTTTCATAAGTATTTAACATTTTAAAATCTGAGACAATTGCGTCTTGAACTTCGGTAACCATAATCTCAATTTTTTTCGATGAATCTTTAACTAATTCTTCATCGCAATTAGTATTCTTATTTGATTTTTTTTTCTTGAATAGAGAAAGTTTTTTTTTTGGTTTTGTAATAGGTTCTTTTATTTCATTTAGTATATCAGCTTTATGAGCTTTAGAATTTAAAATTATGGTATCTTTAGAAATTAAGTAAGTTTCTCTATCTCTTTCAGATTCAATTTCCGTTTTAATTTCATTATAAATTTTAATTAAGTTATAATCTAATCCAGGTAAATTCTTAATTTCTTGAGAGATATAATTTATTAAATATTTATAAAAGAAACTTAGATCTTCTTCTAAATTTTTAATCTGTTTATTTATTATCCTTTTCTTAATAAAATTTATTTCAAATAATAATTTTTCCACCATTCATATATTAAATTAAATATATTAATTTTGATCAAATAGTAGGTTAGCAGCAGTATCTACATTACCATCACATGATTTCAAGATTTGTATATTTAATGGTTTATTAGCAAAACCTAATTCATTCAAATAGTTTAATTGATTTTCATACATTTGATCATAATCAACTCCATCCGATTCTTGGTTTTCTTCTGGAAGATCATCCATATCCATTAAATCAGGATTTGATAACATTTGTTGAAACATTTGCATCATATTCGGATCTTGCATCATTTGTTGTGTCATTTGTACCATTTCCGGATTTTGCATCATTTGTTGGAATTGAGCCATCATGTCCGGTGTCATAGATAAGTTTTGTCCAAATGAAGATTGTGTCGTGTTTGTCGTGTTTGTAGTGTTTGTCGTGTTTGTCGTGTTAGTCGTGTTTGAAAAACTAGTAAATGGATTTGGCATAGCTGTCGTGTTAGGCGTTGGATGTTGAATTGTTGGCATCGGATTTGTAGCTGCACTTACTAAACAATGAACTGTACATCCATCTGATAACTTATATTTATCCAGAGTTTCTTCATTCTTTAACATATGTCCTGCAAAAATTAGTTTGATCCTTTCAACCGTTGCATCCGACCACGCTTTAACGATTTCCTCTTTAATTTTAACAATTAGACTGTCATTGTCGATTTCGACTTCAATAATTTCTTTATTACCAGTAGTTGGTCTAATTTTAATTTTCATTATAAATTAGTTTAATTCATAATGAAATTTATTAATAATTATATTACTTCAATTTTTTCTTCACTCTCATCAATTTTTTTAACAAATTCTATAAACCAATCATTGAACGATCTAGAAAGTATATGATTCTTAACTAGTTCTTTGAAAGGTATTATTTTTTTTTCTTTTTTAAAAGTTTCATAACATTTTATGTGATTATGTTTATTTATCCATCCTGGTAAAATTTCATTATTCTTTATGAAATCTAAATATTCACATAACATAGCTTCCATATTTGGTAGCAATTTTACTTTATCAATGATAGCTTCTAATGATAACCATTCAAAGTAATCAAATTCGTAATAATTTCCCATTGCAATTACCTTTTCTTTTGAATAATTAAAAGTTTGTTGCATGTCACTAGAAATTTCAGCTAAAAAAAAATCAGCAAATTTATTCTTATGAATTTTTTTTAACCTTTTAGCCTTTAATAATTTTAGATTATGCCCTGTTTCTTCCTCAAACTCTCTTTTTGCTCCCACGCTGGTTTTTTCATTTTGCATTAAATTACCACCTGGAAACACAAATTGCAATGGGTTTGTTCCTATATATCCATCTTTTTTATTCATAAATTTCTTTTGCCCTATTAAATATTCTTTCTTATTAGTAAGTGGATTCACATAATATACTGTCATATATGCGTATTTTTTTCCCATTATAATATTACTTAATATATTCCTTCCTTTAAATATTACTTTTTAATACTTTTAATTATTTTTAATTTTTTTAATTTTTTTTAAATTTTTTTAATTCATTATATTTTCTTTTATATTTCAAATATTTATGATAATAGATATCTCCTCCTGCTAAATCTGCAGTAACTTCTACCGGTTGAGCAATATTATAATGACTTCCTGTATAATAAATATATATTGTATTAGGGCCTTGAGGTGCTTCATGAGGAATCATTAATATAGAATCATTTGCAGAACTAATTAATCCAATACTTATTCCTAACTTTAGAGCTAATTCAGTCAATTCTAAATGACCTCCCCAAAATATTGCATTACTATATTTTTTACCATCTACTGTATCTCCTTCTTCTATAGGGTCCTGATTTATTATTTTTAAATATTTCTCTAACATTTGTTCATCAGTTACTTCTCCTATTTCGCTTTTGTGATCAGATAACCAATCATCTTTAATATGTGTTATAATATTGGTCTTATAAGCTTGGCTAATTTGAGATTTTTTGATAATTTCTGCAACAATTTCTTTTCTTAATAAAGTAACATTTCCCCCTGGGTTTACCTGTTGTAATACTGAATTAAACAAACAGTTTCCATTTGCATCTACTTTTTTAATTCTAAATTCTCTTCCTTCTCTATTAATAATTCCTTCTTCTCCTAAAACTACTCTTAAGCTATCAATTAATTCATTTTCTTCAGTATCTAAAGCATCGGGGGCTAGAGCACTATAAGCATCCGATATCCATTCAATATCACCACCTATATCTGGTTTCCATTTATTTAAAACAATACTGTTACTTGGCAAATTAATATTTTTAGATCCTACATATAAAAATTTATCCTTTGAATTTTCTTTTAAGTAATCATCTAAGCTAGCAATATCTATTCCTCCTTCTCTATTTAAAAATCTTCTTAAAAACTGCATTTCATTCTCTCCTTTTTCCTTTTTAAATAATAATACTCTATCTTTATCAATTACAATAACATTATCATATGCCAAAGGTAAGTGCTCTGCAATATATTTATGTGTAGGTTGAGAAAAGAATTTCCTCCATTTTAAGAAATTATCAACACTTTTATCAGTATCACCTTTTCTTGATGCAACTGAGTGGTAGCTTATTCCTGAATATTCTTTTCTAATATTCAAATTCATAAATTCTACTGTAGAATCCTCTAAATCAACACATGCACATACATTAATTTTACTATTACCTCTAAGCATTGCAACACCCAAAGTTTCCGAATTCATTGGTCCTTTACCTGATTTATTATCTTTTCCAATACCAATTAATGACTGTTGCATATCTTCAAATGGAATATTATTATAACTAAATGCTGAAATTATAAGATATTTTATATTAGGATATTGAGCTCTTAATTTTCTAATATTAAAAACAACATGTTCAGATGCTCCATCAGGAGCATCGGTTATATCTCCACTATGTAACATTAATCCTCCAAATCCTCTTGTATTAGTATAATCACATTTCCATTCCATAGTTTCAGATTCAAAATATTGATCTAAGCCATATACACTCAGATCTAAATCTACACTTCTCCCATCTTCAGTATTTTGCCAATATATATATGCTATTAAATCATCATCTATTCCTATAGGAATTCTATCACCTCTAGTTAAAATCTTATCTGTCCATGCTGGTGTTTTGGCATATTCACTTTTATTAACTAATTGTAAATCGGCTTCTTCATCAATAATTAATGTAGTCACCCCTTCTATCTTTTTCATTTTACCTAATAATATGACTAATAGATTATCTAAACAATAAGCCAGGATATCAGGATTAATTCTATCTTTTGCTCCATAATCATCTTTCAACGTACCTTTTGAAGTCATTACAACAGGATGGTCTAGTAATTCACCACCTTTAGCTGCTTGTTGTAAAATTAATTGATTTTCTAAAACATGTCTCAGATCTAATAATTGGTTCGGGGCTAATTGTTCCATTCCTTTTTCCATAATTAAATCGATTTCTTCTTTTGTTAAATCAAACTTAGCTAAAAGTCTTCTAAAATTTCTAAATAACATACCTCTATTATTTAATAATATTTTGATAGCTTCTTCTTTATTTTTTGAAGAAAATGCTTGATTTAATTGACCCTCCGTTGTGATTATTTGAATTTTTTTATCTTCTACATTTAAACCAGATTTTATGGCATATGCTTCTAAAATAGGTGATAATACTTTTTTTCTTAGCGCATTTTCTATTATTTGAACATTCATATATTTTTTATCCTTAGCATATTCATTAATATGAATCGCTTTAAATAAAAGCTTCCAAAAAATGGTATTACTATTTATCATATTAAGGGCTGCTTCGGGTTTCATTTTATTTAAAATTTCGATTATCCATCTTCGTAATCTTCTCGGGATTTTTAAATTTACCTTAGAACTTGTATCTGGGTCATTACCATTTAGAACAGCTAAAAATCTATATAATCTATTAGGATTTGTTAATACTTTTGCTATTTCTGCCACTCGTCTTTCTTCTTCTACTGTCCATGGAGAAGAAGTGATAGGAGGAAATAATAAAGCTGCTACATAAGTAAGCATCTCTTCGGATTGGATTTCTCCCAATACCCTAATTAAATCCTGAGGATATTCTTTACTGATTAAAGTTAATTCTTCTTTATTATCAGGTCTCAATCTATTTTTACTATTGGCTAAAATTCTAATTCTATTTCTAATATACTCTTCTTTATTTGCAACTAATTGAAGTTTTATTTTTTTTGGAGTCTTGTCTTCTTCTTTACTCCCTTCACCTCTTGCAGCAGCAGATGCGGCTGCCTCTTCTTTAGCTCGTTTATGAGCTTCCAGTTCTGCTTCAAGTTCTTCTTTAGGCGTTCTACTTTGAATATAATCTCTACATAATGGACATCTTTCTAATCTCCCTTGACACGTACTGCAAGTTCCATGACCACAATGAAATACAGTATCAGTTACACTTTCCATACATACACAACATTCTGGAGATGATGATAATAATTCAATAATTCTCCTATATAATCCAGGATTAGCTTCTTCTACATGTGTTAAATAGGATTGTAGATTATCTCCTTCATCAGCTATAAACCATGATGGATGTGACATAACACTGGTTGATATTAAGTTAACTAATTCTTGATCTTTCTGTAAAGATTGAACTAAAACTCGTAATAATCCAGGATTTTGTTTAAGATGTTCTTCAACATTACTTATATCATAATGTCTTCTTAAAATCTCTAAAAAAAGTATTTTTTCAACAGGAGGTATTTCGGTTTTATTAATATCAGAACTAAATACAATATTTTGCTGTAGAAAATAAAAAATAGTAAGACTATTTGGTGTCGAGTCTCGTGCTGACATATTTATTAATATTATAATTAATAAATATATTTTAAATGTTTTATTTATTTTATATAAAAAATTGAAAAAAAAAATCATTGTAGCATCCATTAGTAAGAATAAATAGTAGATGGCTTAGTTAAAGGCTTCCTTCAACTTTCTTTTTAATTGACTCAGTGTTTGACACTACCATCTAAAAAACCTAATGTAGCTAAAAGTTACATTCTAAAAAAGGTTAAATTACTCTCACAAAGTTTTTTTTCCACCGATGGCTCAGTTGAAGGCTTCCTCCACACCTTAAAACCAAACTATTTATTTGAAAATTTCAGTGTTTAACACTTCCATCAAAACCCAAAAGCTATTATTTGTTTCATAACAATTAATAGCATCTTACTACAGGTTGGGGCTATACGGTATGTATATGAGAGTTCCCATCCCCAATAGGGGGATGAGTAACTAGGGAAGGTATTGGGGTACTAGTTACAAAAATAATTATTTTATTTTCAACGATAAAATTATTTCATATTGTTCAGAAAGGGACATTTTATTTCGTTCTTCGTCTCTATTACTGTTTTTTATTTTTTTAATGATTATTATTATCAATTTCATTTATTTCTATTACATTTATTAGATATTTTGTGCATTAATTTTATAATCTCATTAATTTTATAATCTCATTAATTTTATAATCTCATTAATTTTATAATCTCATTAATTTTATAATCTCATTAATTTTATAATCTCATTAATTTTATAATCTCATTAATTTTATAATCTCATTAATTTTATCATCTCATTAATTTTATAATTTTTAATTTTATAATTTTTAATTTTATAATTTTTAATTTAAGGGTTTTATATCTTCCTTTTTGTAAATACTTAGATATAAAACATTTATTTAAAATAAATGTCTAATGATAATGAACATACTAAAAAAAACTTAGCTGTTTATATCGATGGCGATAATGCAAACTATAAAGAATTTAAATATATTCATGAGGAAATCAAAACTTATGGTAGAATGATTATTGGAAGAATTTATGGAGATTGGACAAAAACAGAAATGAAAGGATGGAAAGATATATCAATAAATTTCGCTTTAGAACCGGTTAATTGTTTTAGTTTAAGTAAAAAAAATTCGACAGATATTAAATTGATATGTGATGTTTTAAGAGATTTATATAATAATCCCCATATTGATTCTTTTATAATTGTATCTTCTGATAGTGATTATACAAATTTAACTAGTAGAATAAGAGCTGAGGGAAAAACAGTTATTGGAATAGGAAGAAGAAGAACACCAATAATGTTGAAAAATTCATGCGATATTTTTATAACTACTGATGTACTAGTTAATAAAGATGAAGAAATAGAAGACAGTCCAGAAGATTTTTGTAATGATATGATTATAGAAGATGATGATGATAATGACTTATTTTTGTCATCCGTATTTAAGTCATTTCAAGGTGGTAAGAGAATTAGGGTTTTAAAATTGAAAAAGTTCTTAAAAACTATGGTAAATTTAAATCAGCTTTTAGGAAATGATAAATTGGAAAATTATTTAATTGAAAATTATCCTTTTAATTTTATGAAAATTTGTAAAAAAAAAGAAACTTTTATTTTAGATATAACTGGAATAAAACTTATAGTTAAAGATATTTTTAATAGATCTTCCAAAAATGAATTGAATTTATCAATCATTAAAGATACCTTATTGTTAAATGATCCCTCTTTTGATCACAGAAATTTCGGTTTTAAAAAAATGATTGAATTTGTTGAAGTTGTACTTGAGAACGAAATACAAATAATTTTCTACGATCATGGTAGAACTTATATTAAAGAAAAAAAAAATATATAATATTTTATTATAAATGAAAGATTTAATAAAATATTTATGCATGAAAGTTGTAATAATTGGTGCATTAAATTGGGGATTGATTGGAGCATTTAATTTTAATCTTGTTGAATATTTAACAAAAAAAATAAATTTAAAAGGAAGTGATAAATATATTTACATAATTGTTGGTTTATGTGCTTTAAAAGTATTGCTTAATAGAGATATGCGTCTTCCTTTTTTAGGGAAAACAGTATTTCCCTGTTTTTCCTTAACAAATACTTACCCTTCTAATTTCACTCATATTACAAATATAAAAGTACAGCCTAATTCCAAAGTAGTTTATTGGGCAGCTTTAGAAGATAACAATCAAAAGTATGATAATCCATGGCAAGCATATGGTGACTACGATAATTATGGTATAACTGTATCAGATAATAATGGAAATGCTCAATTACGATATAAATTTCCAACTCAATATAAGGTACCTATTAAAGGTTTATTACATCCCCATGTACATTATAGAGTATGTGTTAATAAGGGTATGATGTCACCTATCTATACTATAAATTTAAAATAAAAACTTTAATTTTTATTCTGTTTACTTTTTTTATTCTTAATTATAATTATTTCTTTATTACCTCTAATATATTTTTTACTAAATTTATAAATGTCTTCTTTTATTAATTTGGAAACTGCTTTCTTCATTTTTTCTTTTCTATTAAAAATATATCTTTCTAGAAAAACCTCTTTAATTAATCTATTCACAAGCTCAGATATATTTTCGTCCTTTTCCATTATCATATTGATTACTGTCTCTTTGTAAGTATTAAAAGCCTCATCAGTAATACCTTTTAATTCTTTATGGAAATCTTTATTAAATGTTTCTATTCTTTTTTCTAAATAATCGCAGTCCTTGACAGACGATTGAATTTGTTGTAATACTCCGTAATTATTTAAAAAATTATGATTCGCACATCTTACTAAATAACCTAATTGCTCTTTAGTTCTAAGCTGATCAAAAAATGGTTCTCTAGCTATAGTTATATACATAATCATTTTGGCTATTTTAGAAAATGAATATTCTCCAATATTGTAAAATATTCCTATTGCTTCATTAATATCTTCTTTATTTTTATTGTAATATATATATTCTCCATATTTTGGATTAATTTTAGCCAAAGAATCAAAATCTTTTAACGGTGATTTAGCAACAAAAGGTTCCATATTTAACAAGTCGGTATTTTTCAAATTCCCACCATTAACACATTTAATATAGGTTTTTTGCATTAAACTTGGATAAAATTCTTTAATATCGTTAAATGTTACATCTTCAATAGATTTTAAAAGAGTATTAAAATCTCTGAACCCTTCAATCCATTCAGATTCTAAATAATATGTTACTAACTGCCAAGGAGGCAATAATGGGATGTTACCTAAGTGTTTTTCTAATTTATCCTTAGCCAATTTAAATTTAACTTTATCGAATTTATCATGAAAATTATTTATTGTAGTCATAATATCTTTCATTATCAAACTAATATTTTGACTGAAACCTTTGATTTCAATAATTATAGAATTATTGTAAGGAACAAAACTTAAAATATATTCATAACCTGTTTCTATAGCATTATATAATAGTGGGGTTAAATAATCAATCCAAAGATCTTTGATAATTGATGTCATTAAGAAATTTTTGGTAGATTTATTAAATTCTGGAGATATAATTTGTATCCAATATATATCTAATGGTTGAGAGAATTGAGTATTAAAACAATTCCAAATTTCTATTTTATCATCTCTGAAAACTTCTTTTAATTTATCTTGACTTTTACCCTTTAATAATTTTAGATTTGTTGGTATATAATTATTTAAAGGAGGTAATATTAAACTAATATCATCTGTATTTATAACCTTTGGATTTGGGATTGTTAAGTATTTTGTTCCATAATATTTTTCTTTCATTGGTTTTCTTTTATCCTCTAAATTATTTTTACCAATTAGTGTCATCATATTATCTCTTCTAAAATAAGTTAATAATTCTCTTATATTATTCCCATCAATTTCATCAATTAAATAAGGTCCTGATAAGACATCGTCTGTTTTATATTTTTCCATATTTACAACCAAATTCGTACAATAATTTGATACATCATCCTTTTCTTGATAATCAAAATTTATTTTTCCTATTTTTTTATATTCATCACCAAATCTCTGCCAAGTTTCCATATTTAACAATATGTCTATGTATTTATAAATTACTGAGATGATGTAATCAATTTCATTCAGACCCTGATTGGATAAACTTAATCTTAAGGAATAAAGGCAATAATTATATTCCTGATCGTATTCTCCACTAAATAAACTATTTACTAATCCTTGTTCTTTTAAAGAATATAAAATACTATTTTTATTTTCATCTCCTAATAGTGAAGAAATTATTTGTAATGATTTTTTTTTGTAATTTTTACTTTGATTAGGTAGTTGCCATAATAATAATAAAGTATCTTTATCTTGAACAGATTTTACTAAAAATGATCTATTAATTGGGAACTCTTCATCAAAAGGTAGTTGGTTATAATTATAATTAATAGTAACGTTTTTATTTTTAACATCTTTAAAATAATCTTCTGCCATTTTTTCTATTTCATTTATATCTTTATTTGATATCATCACTAACTCCATTATATTTGAAGAATAATATTTTTCATGAAATTTTAATAATTCTTCTCTAATTTTGGGTTTACTTAATGTTGATAAATTTCCAGTTCCAAATTTATGAAATGGCGAATTAGGATTTGAAAAAGATCTAATTAATTGATCTACTCTCCAATAATCAGATTCTAAATTCTTATTATTTTCTGAATCTACAGCATTAATTTCTCTACCTACTGAATCTTTTTTCATTAATGGATCAATAAAAAATCTCGAAAAAATATCAACAATTTCTTGATAATTTTCATTGAATAATTCTAAAAAATAGACTGTTCTTTCTGAATCAGTATATGCATTATAACTACCACCCCATTCATTCAGCTTTAACTCAAAATAATTTTCATCAGGAAATTTTTCAGTTCCCATAAACAACATATGCTCTAAAAAATGAGCTAACCCTGGAAAATCTTTAGGGTCAGAAAAACTTCCTACATTCACATTTAGAGCTATGCCTGATTTTTCAGTTTCTGGATCAGAAACTAATAGGGTTTTAATCCCATTTTTTAATTTTATATATTTATAAATTCTTTTATCAATAATTGGTTTTTGAATAGATGTCATTTATTCAATATATGTATTAGATTCCTTTATATCCGTTACTTTAAATCAATTCCAAAAATTGATAATTTTAAATCAATTCCAAAAATTGATAATTTTAAATCAATTCCAAAAAATTGATAATTTTAAATTTTAACAGTCATATAAATTAGGATTTAATCAAGATGCCGAAGAAAAAGTCAGCTACAAAAAATAATAATTCACGGGCTAAAATCTACCCACCACTTACGGAATTATTGGATCCTCAAATTCTGTATCAAATATGTGATGAAAAAAGAGGACAGGAAAGTGTGGAAGATATTCTATTAGTAGGTAATTGGATAAAAAATGAATCATCAAAAAAACATAACAAATGGGTTAGATATGTTCTTTTGGCTAGTGGTATTATTACAACTTGTACTGTTACCTTTTCTTCTACACCAGGTGATAAAAGGGCATGGAATAAACAAAGAGCCAATTTGATGGCAGATTATTATCATTTTAAAACAGCTAAAGAATGTGGTGGACATGCTATTTCAGCTATAATTAAGAAGGGGTGGGCCCAAAAAAATTTGTGTTAATATTTGTTATATCAATAATTTACTTTATACCTCTTTTTAAATAAATTCTTGTTTGCGGGAAATGTATTATTGCCTAAAATAGCTAAATATTTCATTTGAGAAGCCGATATTTGAGAAGCCGACATAGGATTTATAATATTCATATGTGGTATTAATTCTTGTTGTACTTCCAAAGGTACCAATTTTCTAAAATTAGCCAAATATTCTTCATATCCCATTGATAAATATTTTATCATTTGTGTTAATAAGCATTTATTTTGATATAATACACCTTTACAATCTATTTCTAATATAGGACCTGGTTCGTCTAATACTTGTTTAGCTACATTTTCTACACTAAAGTATACATCGTTCATATCTATATTTTCAAATTTAGTAGTAATAAAAACTTTTAATAGTTCAATAATCTTTGGGGAAATGAAACCTTGAATTAATTCAAATGCTTGGGAAGATGGATTATTAGCATCAAAAGGGCAAACATAAAATAGTTGTTCTAATGGAGTAAAAAAAGGTTCTCTAGGAATAAAAACAGATAAAGCTGTTAAATAATCTTCAAATAATGATAAAAATTTAGGGTTTTCGTGTTCTCTTTTATGTACTAATAATAAGTTAATATCTTCAATTAGGGGTGATTTTTCATGAGGATAATACCAATATAAAAAATTGCTATTACCATTAAAATAATATTCAAACACCCAATTAATTCCTAATAAATAATCATTTGCAATTTTCATTCTATTAGTTTCATTATATTCCATGTCAAAATTAGTTCTATAATACCTTTCCTTACTTTCTTCTATATTACTTATTTCTCCCAATTCTACATCATCTCTAGCATTCATTTTAGTATAATAATTGTCTATCATATTTTCCATTTCAAAAAATTCAAACTTATATACATCTTCTGGTTTTATTTCATGCTTTTCCATTTTATATTTATATTTATCATCTTGTATGGTATGAGTAATTGGTGTTAATCCATATGTTGCTTTATTTCTAAAATCTAAAAAATGATTAAGTCTTCCATTTGAAGATATATAATAAACATATTTAATATTACTTTCTGAAATATATATAATACCAGCTATTAATTTTAATAATAATTCTACATTGTCAAATTGTGAAAAGAATTCTTCATTTCTTTCTGCATCATATGGTATGAATCCAATAATATCTGACATATCTGGGTTACTAGTAATTAACCTTATAATCTCTGTCATATCAATTAACTCCAAAAAGTTTTCTTTAAAATTTAAATAAAACATGGTTGGAGTGCCTTCATTAATTTTATGAATTGTAGGTAAAAATTGCGAACTTGCTTTGAAATATTCTAAAAATTTATTCAAATCCTGATCTTCATCTGTTTGTTTAAAATCTGATATTGTTCTACTTATTAAACTATGCAAAGCATCACTTGTCCTAAAAAAATAATATTTTTCTATTGTTTTATAAATATTAGCAGGTGATTCCATTCTATAATTAACAAGTATTTTATAAATTCTATCTATGTTAGCATATTTCTTATCAAGATAAATTACATTTAAACCCTCATTTTCATGTTTGCCTAATATTTCCATTGCATTAGAAAAGGCTGTTATTTGTATTTTTAATTTTCTATCTGTTGGTTGTATTATGTAGGGAGGAGAAATACTTTTTTGAATATTATCGTTTATGATTTCTGGATATATTGAAAATATTCTTTTAATATCGTCTCTAACATCGTAGGAATTAATCTTTGGTAAAAAATCATTTCCAAATACTGTAAATAATAATACAATATCATTTATAATAGCCGAAGAGGATAATTCAAAATCTTCAGGTAACTTTGATTTAATGTCTATAAACATTTTTTTACTTAATTCTATCATATCTACATATTGATAAAAAGGAGTCTCTTTGGATTTATTTTGATCATGTCTCAAAACAAATACTTTATTCGTGGTATCTAATAATTTATTTTGTAGTATTAAACCTAATAATATAACATCAGAATCTGGACTATACATACAAATAGTGCCGTTTAATTCTTCTTTTTTTTCTAAAATATAATCTATTATCTTCATTTCTCCTTCACCTGGGTCATAAACATCTGAAATCAATGGGGGAATTTCTAAAGCTGGTAATATTGATGAAATTTTACCAATAAATTCTTCCGAATTCAAAACAATTGCTAATAAATTCATAAATGTAGTTCCAGGAGAAATTCTTTTAGTATCCCATGATATTTGATATTTAGTAGTTAAATAACTATCAATTGATTCTAAATAATCTTTTTTATCTTCAATTAACTCCTTTTTATAACTACTAGTAAAACTTCCCATGTATCTTCTTTTCTTTTGTTCAACCATTTTACTTTTAGAAGGAGTTCCATCTAAAGCTATCATTATTCTTTTTATTTTTGTATTATCAAATGTATTTGTTAACATTGTAAAGACATTATCTAATACTTGGGTAATTATGTAATGATCTAATCTTCCCACTTCAAAGAATTCATTTATTTTTTTTAAGATAATTTCTTCATTTTCTGTTAAATCAATACTTGCAATAAAATCTGAACAATTCAATTCAGTAGCTATACTATCTAAATTTGATTGCTCTGAGAAATCAGCATTTTTTTTTTTTTGAATTAATAAATTTAAAATTTTATTGGCTTTTTTTAAAACTACTTCTTTTGCTCCATAAACAAAAGAATTAAAATCAAAAAAAATGTAATCATTATTAATTTTAGAAGATCTAATAGTGATTTCTTTAATAATTGTTCCAGCTCTATATTCACGGCTTAATGATGAAAAGAATCTTTCAATTCCCATATATATATATTATTATTATTATTATAATATTTTAAATAATTTCAAATTAAAAAAGCAATTAAACTAAAATTATATATTTCCTATTATAATGATACAAAACAATAAGTATCAAATAATATATAATTTAACAGGAGGTGCATCGGATACAAAAAAAACTAAAAATATATTATTGGATGGTACAAGTTCATCCGGAAAATCAAGTATATGTAAGATTTTACATACACAGCTAGAGTATGAATGTCAACAATTAGATTATGTTTGGCAATCAAAAGATTTTGAAAAATTTTATGGTCAAGAGTATAATAAGCTTCCTAATGATTATGTTACATCAGAATTTAAGAAAAATGTTTCCCAAATAATTATAGCACAATTTATCTTACAACTTTCTTTAAAAACTCCTAAGATGGTCATAGATTGGGTTATACCTAAATTCATTATACAAGAATTTAAAAAAAATAAAGAACCTTTATTTGTAATTTTAGTTTATGCTGGTCTAGAAAAATTAAGCCAAAATATGATAGCTAGAAAAGCAGAGTTAGACCCTCGTAAATCTTTTGTTTTCACTCAATTTTCGGAAAGAGTTATTAAAACTGATAAAAAAGAAGAAATAATTGATAAAGTAAATAGAAAAAATTTTAAACAAATATTACTTGATAATTTTAAAATGAACTTTACTAGTTTAAAAGACCTTGAAGAATTCTGTAATTCTACTTTTAAAAAAATGGAAATAGAAGATGATAAAGATCATGGTATTAAGATACGTCCTGAATATAAATATGATTATCTTCTTAATACTAATGGAAAGAGCAAAGATGAAGTTATAGAGGAAGTAATATCAATTATTTTGTAATTAATATATTATTAATTTTTTTGTAATTAATATATTATTAATTTTTTTGTAATTAATATATTATTAATTTTTTTGTAATTAATATATTATTAATTTTTTTGTAATTAATACATTATTGATTATAAAATAATTAATACCAAATCAATCTTCTGGAAATCTCCTTCCTAGCAGTGATATAAGGCGCGACATAATAAATTGCAGATGTAACCACCAGCTTTGCATTGCCCTGATAACCTATTCTGGGAGGCCTATATCCTCCTAATTGCCAATCATAATTAGGATAGACCACTGTCATTGTTGCAGCGTTATTAAATGATACATTAGAGGAACTCATTTAAAATATATAAAAATAATGGTAAACATTAATTTTATAATTTTCAATTTTTATTATAGAAAAATTTTCTAATTAAATATCATAATAAATGAATTTAATAGTTACTTTACTAGTTCTTTACTTTTTAGTGACTGTTTTCAAGAGACAAACTCTAGTAAACTCAATGAATAGAAAGATGTTAATAATTACAGCAGTAATTACAATGTTATTCTTTTTAAATAAATCTGATAATTATGATTTATTAAGTCAAACTCCTAATAAAAGAAGCAGTTGTGTATTATTTATGGCACTGATTGTAGGATTTTTTGTATTTCAAGATAATTTGGTTGAAGGAATGGCAAATAATTGTACTATAGATAACGCTTGGTATAAAATGCAAAATGTAACAGCATGCCAAAATATAGTTCCTTCTTCAAACAATGATTTTTTTAAATTTACAAAAGCACAAGATGGAGGTTTATCAAAATATATAAAAGATCCTCAGGATTATAATACTTGTTTAAATTGGTTAAATAATAACCAAGGTTGTCATTTTACACCGATTGATAAAAAACAAGAAGAACAAATACCTGAAGATCCAATTTATGATCAAGTTCCTGATGAATGGAACGTTTTCACTAAATATAAGAAAGAAGAATGTTTAGATGATGTTAAAGGAGAATGGTGTGAGGCAGATGAAACATGTTATACCCAAGATAACTGGCCTGGTAATCAAACATGCGTTCCTACTAAACCTTCAGTACCATCTTATAAACCTCCTCAAGAAGAATCAAAGCCTTCTAGTCAAGATAATTTAAATACAGATGATATACCACCTCATTTGTTACCTGGTCAAACGGAGCAATCGTATTGTGATGTTTATGCTTACGGCCCTCAAGGTTCAAAATGGCAAAGAATTAATCCCTCACAACAATCATGTACCTCAAAAGCTGATAGTTTTATGGTTGGTGAAAAAATGTATCCTTCATGTGATAAATTTAATCAAGATGCTGTAAATTATGCTCAAAATAATTGTCCATTAAATTCTGACAAAGAATGCATACAAAAAGAAGTAGGTAACTATTTAAAAAACACTAATGATACAATGTGTTTAACTCAAAATTAATATTTTTTTTATTTTTTTTATTTAATTATTTATAAATCAAAACATAAATTACTATTTATTTTTTTATAAATCCAGCTCTTTATTAATATTAATTCTTCTTTATGACCATCTCCTGGAGTTTCTAATACTAAAGGAATTTTATTTGTATTAGAATATTCAACAACAGATTTTAATGCCTCTAACCCTATATATCCTAGACCTATATTTTCGTGCCTATCAACTCTAGTGCCAACATCTTTTTTACTGTCATTAAAATGAATTAAAGAAATATATTTTTTACCGATTAATTTATCAAATTTATCAAAATACTCTTTTACTCCTTCTGGATTTGATATATTATGCCCGGCTGCAAATATATGACATGTATCTATACATATGCCTAATCTTTCTTTGTATTCATCCGGAAACATATTCCATAAAATTGCAAAATCTTCTATTTTATGACATATTTCCGTTCCTTGTCCGGACGATGTTTCAATTAAAATTTTAGATTTATTTGTAGTATTATCTACAACATATTGAACTGATTTTATAAAATTATCGTAAGCATCATCTAATGAAAATTTTAATGCCTTACCAAAATGTAAAACTGAACCTATACATTCATCAAATTGATCGGCAAATTCAAGTTCTTGAATTAAAGTTTGATACCACCAATTAGATTCATTAAAAATCTTTGAAAAATTTAAAACATATGGAGAATGAATTACAAATTTAACATCTTTATTTAATAAAGTTTCTTTAAGTTTTTGTATGTCTTGCTCATTCTTAGGTATAAATCTACCGCTTCTAGGATTTGAAATAAATACTTGGATAAAATTAGCTCCTTCTTTTTCTATCTGATTGATAGCCCAAGGTATTCCTTTAGATACAGTCATATGAGAACCATAATAAAATTTACTACTCATTTTATTATAGTTTAATTAAATATTTATATTTTACTTTATTTATTCATTTTTTTTTTTAAATTAGACATTAATTCAATGGTTTTTTGCCAAAAGTTCTTTGCATCTTCCACATAATTTATTCCGTGTTCAAGTTTATTTTTAATAGCATTAGCATATGTAATTACTTCACTACTTGTACTCTTCATAAAAGCTGTTAATTTTTTAATTTTCATTAGGTTTTTGGTTTTGCTATATTGTTTATTATCAATTAGCCTACTATCATTTGCCCAATACATAGCTCTAGCTATACCAATATCTATAATATCATTTTTTGTATTTTCGTCATCTGCTTCATTTATACTATCCCTCATTAACGCTATCACATCGTTTCTTAATAAATTATTATCAGGATGTAAATATTGAGAATCATTCTTTTCTGGCATATTATTTATCTGTTTTTTAATAGCCTTATCTATCATTTGATAAAGAACATCTATTTGGGTATTAGTTCTAGTTACTCCTAGTTTTAAATTTTCTAATTTCTTTTCTTTTTGTTGGATAACATTAGATTTTTGATCTGGTGATAGGGTTTTGAAAAAATCTTGTTTTAAAGTATTATATTCGGCCTTATCAAGTATAGTTATGCCTTGTTTATTTAAATTTCTTAAAATTGTTATTTTTACTGCATATGAAAGTCTAGAATCATTAAGACCAAGATTAAATATTGCTTGATTTGTTCTCATTGCAGGCCCTACAAGTATAGGAATTTCATTTTCTAGGTTCACTACTCTTCCATATCCATTTTCTACTAGTTTTTTAAAATCTAATTTTGCCATTTTTTTTTATTACTTAAATTTTTATATTTTTTATAAAACTATCTTTATTCATCCCCCCCCCTTATTTTTAAAAAAATTTTGCACTAACTTTTTGCTTTGTTTAGAAACTTTTGTAAATAAAGCTAATTTTTCAGCAGTAGCAACTTTTTCTGCAGCAGCCTTTTTATCAGCAGCAGCTTTTTCAGAATCAGCCTTTTTTTCAGCAGTGGCTTTTAAAGCAGCGGTTTTTTCAGCAGCAGCTTTTTCTGCAGCAACTTTTTTAGCAGAAGCTTTTTTAGCAGCAGCTTTTTTAGCAGCTTTTTCTGCATCAGCCTTTTTCTCAGCTTTCAAATATTTTTCAGCTTTATTTTTTTTTTTTAATATTCTACTTTTTAAAACTAGACAAGTATTTAGATTTTTTTCTATCATTATATCTCTTAATTTATTTAAGCCATCACATATTTCATTTTTAGTTTTTCTACTGTTTCCGCTAACCCAATAATGCACTTGTTCGCTTCTAATATCAAGAAACTCATCATAATCAAACTTCAACATACTACCAAGTTTTGGAGATAAGACTTTTATTATGTTTTTTGTTTCTTCATAATTTTCGATATTGGGATTATATTGCTCCTGAAATTCTTTAATTTGATTATCATGTTTCATTAATTTATTTGTAATATAAGTTACAATTTCATCATTTATCATACTTCTCCCTCTCCCCATTATTTTAGGTAGACTATTATATTTATCTATTTTTTTTTTTATTTTTTTAATAAGTACAGAATCTTTAAAGCCGTCTACTTTACTAATCTGATTATACAACATACGCATTCCCAATCTATATGCATGTGGTGTTAATAAGTTATAATTTCTATTAATAAATCTTAACAAGGTTAAAATAATTCCTTGAGATAAGATGTTGGAGTTTGTTCCCGCCTCTGGATGTCCTAAAAGAGTTAATTTAGTAGCTGCTTCTATGACATTTTCAGATATCCAAAGATCCAAATCTGCTTCATTAATTAATGCTCCATATTCATCATGAATATTGTTTTTTTTTATAATTCTCATTTTTATTATTTTATTTTTTATAATATTTATGCATTTACCCTATTATTTCACCCAATTTTAAAACTTATTTACTTTCTCTTGACATAATATTAAAGCAAGTTTAAATATTGATTCATTTAAAGTGACCCATTCTTTTAATTTATCTTTACTCATTTTCAATCTAAACATAATAAATAATACTAAATATACCTTAGTAAAATTACCTAATAATAATTCGATTATTAAGGTCCAAAATGACTTGTAAATATTTTTAAGATAATCTTTAACAATTTTTTGAGCTAATAAATTATTGTCACCTTCAACGACTAATAATGAATATAATGAATCATGACTAGGTATTAAATTACTATCATGACTTAATCCATAAGAACCTATTATTTTCCTGGATTGATGTAAAATATCACAACATTCGTAGGTTGAATAAAATTTTAAAGTAGCTATTAAATCTAAAATATACTTGGATGGTTGATTTAATTCCAATATATATTTATCTTGAACATATTCTTTAAAATTATTTAATTTATTGATTTTAGCTTTGAATTCATTAAATTTATTTTTAATTATTGGTAATTCTTCCATATAAACATATCTGTCTTTTGATATTGTAATTTTCTTTGTTAAGGTGTATTTTATTAAATTATTCAATGTACTTTCAGTTATTGCAATAGCTCCACTTCCTATACATATTCTCCCACTTTGTAACCTATTAGCTATTTTTAAAAAAGAATAATCGTCATCTTTGATATATTCTTTATTTTCTATTTTTGTATATTTACTTAAAAGAGCATCATTTGGTATTTCAACATTATTAAAAAATAATTGGGCATTATCTAAACCTTGTAAACATGCCTTTTGAGCAACATATTTTCTTTCAACACCCGGTAAAGATAAATCTATTATAAATCCATGTGGGCCCTTATTTTCTTTATTAAAAATAAGATTAGCTATAATAATTCCATATTTAGCTGAAATTCCTAAAGAAATCCAATTTTTACTTCCATTTAAAATAAATGTATTTTTTTTAGAATTATATTCTGCTTTTGTTTTAAGTTTCATCCCAGAAAAAACTCCCGCGTCATGTTCTGTTAATGCAAAACAACCTAATGTCCCGTTATTTGCTTCTTCTATGTATTTTTCTTTTTGTTCATCTGACCCTAAACTTATAATAGTTCCTGCAAATAAATTAAAGTGAACAGACATATGATAAGTTAATGTGGGACTAAATTTTGCAATTAATTCATGAGCTTTAAAAAAACCTTTTGTATTTTGTGTTAAATATTCAGATCTGATAAAATAACTTTTTATTAATTTTTTAAGCTGTGCCGAAGCATGTGTGTAATTTTCTTGATAATCCCCTAATCTCTCGGGTTTTTTATCTAATATTTCCTGGTTAAATACTGTATTCATTTAATTTTCATATTAATTTATTTTTTAAATATCTTCTTTTTTTTTTCTTATTTAATACATATCATGAGTCATAATCATCAAAAAAATGATATAATGGAAAAAAAATATAGAAAATATAAGGAAAAATATTTAGTCTTAAAAAAATCATTTGAATCCTCTCTTCAATATGGTGGTAGTTTTGCGGGCTTACAACCTAAACTTACAAAATCTCAACCTACTCCAATACAAGAGAAAAAAACTCAACCAACTAGTGTTTCGGCTCCAAAAACAAAGTCGTCCACTCAAACACCTGTTGTAACACAAGCACCTGTTGTAACACAAGTACCTGTTGTAACACAACAACCACAAGCACCGGTTGTAACACAACAACCACAAGCACCGGTTGTAACACAACAACCACAATCACAACAAGCACCGGTTGTAACACAACCTCAAACTCAACAACCTCAGCCAGAAGGTCCACTATCTACTATGAAAAGTAAATTAGAAAAATTATCTGTTAAAAGTACAGAATATTTATCAAGAATACATCCCGATATCAAAGCTTTAGTTACACAATCAGGCATACCTGGTACTGCAAGTCCTACTAGATCTCAATCTGGATCTGTTGTTTCCCAAGCTAGATCTGTTGTTTCCCAAGCAAGTCCTACTAGATCTCAATCTGGATCTGTTGTTTCCCAAGCTAGATCTGTTGTTTCCCAAGCAAGTCCTACTAGATCTCAATCTGGATCTGTTGTTTCTCAAGCAAGTCCTACTAGATCTCAATCTGGATCTGTCGTTTCTCAAGCAAGTCAGGCTGCACATGCTATTTCCAAATTGACTTCATCTGAATCTTCTACAACTCCTAAGACAGCAGATGAACATCATGTTAAAAGTAAAAAACATGAAGAAAAGGTAGAACAACATAAGGCAATGGCTACAAGTCATAGTCAATTAGCCGAATTACATCAAAAACAAGCTAACCCTAACAAAGTTGCAGAACATAAAAAAGAACAGGAAAATCATACTAAAAAAGCACAACTTCATCAAGAAAGAGCAGATCATCATAAAAAAGAAGCATCCAAAAAAGAAACTCCACCAAGTAGTCCTTATCTTCCTAATAAACCAATTTCCCCTGCAACAACTCTTACATCCGATGCATTATCTAAAACAGCGTCTTCAGTTGTTTCCCCTAGTCCAACAGATACAGAATCAGTAACTGAAAAAGAAACTGTATCGCCATATTCAATTTCATTTATGAGTGAAGAATCAGTTAAATGTGATGTAAATGATACGGTATGGAAAAAGAAAGACGATGCTTTAGTAAAACATGTAAAAAATTCTAAATGTGCCTTGATAAATAATCCTAATGAAACCCAAGTTAAAGAATTTTGTAGTTACAAACCTAAGAATGCCGATGAAAGACAAAAAAAGGATCAAATTAAAAATTGGTTAACTAACGATAAAAAAATTTTTAAATCAATCTTAGAAAAATGTGCATAAGTATTTAAGGGGCAATAAGATATAATCCATATGGACCACTCTTGTCTATTTTAATTCTTACTGGATCACCTAAACTCCAATAATTTTGATTTCTAAATACACTTATTAATTTTAATTTTTTATTATTTTGTTTTTGATAGACAATATAATTAAATATTCTCATATTTTTATTAATTTCTTTTTCATATAAATAATAAGTGTTTGTAATATATTGATTTTCTAAAGTCCCCTTATATTTATAGTCATCTACATAATATGGGACTTCTATTTTATATTTTGATAATTGGGCATATTCATCAGTAAAAAAATCCTCGGGAAATATCTCAGCATTATAAGGTTTTTCTTTAGGAAATATTACTTTATATCCTGTTTTTACCTTTTTAATAGGTACCAAGGTATTATCACTTTTTTCTACAAAATATAATACTCCTTTTTCCGAATAAAACTTGTAAATTTTTTTTTTACTATTCTCATTAGAAATATAACCTATTAAACTGAGTTCGGATTTATTCATAATTGTTTTTTCTTTATTTTTAAATGATTCAAGACATTTAGTTTGTTTTGGTTCCTTTTTTAAAATTAAAATTAAGATTAATATTCCTAAAATCAAAATTTCAATTGGCATTATAAAATATATAAGAAATTAAATAATATTTTTAATAATGAATAAAATAAAAAGTTCGATTCAAAAATCTAAAATTTGGTCATTTAATAGAAAAATTATTGTTAATGATAAAGTATCAGGCCAAATACCCAATGGTACAATTACATGGTTGGAAATAGAACCTAATATTTATAGTTATTGTGAATCTGGACAAGGAACATCTTGTAATATTAATAAGAATTTTCTTAAATATTACAAATTTATTTTTGAGGGAGATAAATATACAGTTTATAAACAATGTGGAAGAATTTTTTATACTAGTAATTCTAATAATAGAGCCGTTACGCTAGATTATGATAATATTTATTATATTACTTTAAATGAAACAATAAATGGATTTGCAATGGAAATTATATCTGATTCTAATGCAATCGTTGTTAAAACTAATTATTATTTAAAATAACTTAGCATTCGTCAAAATAATATAAATTAATATTTAATAGATGATAATAACTTCTAATATATAATAATTTAAACTAATTAATTCATTTATTTAACCTTTTTTAGGGTTGACCCATAATTTCAATTTATAATTCTTAAATATACTCTTAAAAATTATTAGGACCGAATAACAGTCATTTTATTAACTAGTTATTTTAATAATTTTACATATCTTTTAAGATAAAATCTAAGAATTTTAAATTTTGATCATTGTCAACATTTCTTACAAAAGCTAAGGCTAAACATGGATTTATTAGGGATATTGATACTTTATTTTTGGATTTTTTCATTTCTCCTATAATATTCTCTTGTAATTTAAGTATCCATTTATCAGTACTATTTTCATTTAAATTTATTTTTGATTTATTTAATATATCAAAAATTCTAGACATTAAAGGATAACATTTATCTTCTTTATACATATCTAAAACATTGTCTAATTCGTTTTTTTCCAGTAATACTTGTTTTGCTTTTCCAAAATCTTTATTCATTCTTTCCCAAATAGAGTTTATTTGTTTATCCATATTAAATTGATAATCTCTTAATAATTTGTAATGCTCATTTAATGAAGATTTAATATTTGTTTCCATAGTTAAAAAATTATCTTTTAAAAATGATGTTCTTTCACTGACTAATATTAATTCTTGAAAATGGGCATTAATTTGAGCATGAATCCAATCTAAATCTGTATGGGATTTTTGATTTTCTAATTCAAATAATTTATTTAAAACTAATAGAGCGGCATCGATCTTTGTAGTGTCCATATCTATATGAGAAACATAAACCATATTATATTCTTTATTATTATGAATCATTTTTTCATAATCTAATTGTGAATGACCTTGAATACTACTTTTTAAAGAAATAAATAAACCAAAATTAATATTATTAAATTTCATATCGTACTTAAATTTATCGACCTCGTCTTTTTTTACTGTAGCTGTATAATTCTTTATCTCTACTAATACTTTTAATTTAGAATTACCTGACAAATAATTTGATGTTAAATTAGGGAAAGTTAATATACCATCTCCCGAATGAGGAATATCTCTTGTCTTTTCATAAGCAAGATCTTTATATTTGGCTGTAAACAATTGATAAATAATATCTTCAGTTATTTCTCCTTTTTTATTTGAATTCTGTGATAATCCTAAAAATTTTTCCAAAACAAGTGATAAATTATCCAACTTATCTTGTAAATCCATTTCATTAATATCACCTCTTAAATAATTAATTGATTCCAATATTTCCTGTTTTGACATATTTTCTAATTGCTGTTTATATATATTGCTTTCATTAACTTCCGGATACAAAACTTTATAACCATGATCAAATATTCTTTGAACAAATCTATTTAATTCATCCCCTTTTATCGTTTTTAATAAAGGATAATCATTCAAACAAATATTAAGTGTTATTTTTGACTCTTTTAATTCTGTCATGTTACTACCTTTAATTATAAAGCCTTTTTTTAAATCTATTCTTTGGGATATTTAAAATCTTTATGACATTTTTCAAAAAATCCATAACTAATTTCTATTTCAGAATTATTAGCTAATACTGGTGTTGTTATAGGCAATTTTTCAAAAGAACCGTAATTATTACATGTTTCCTCTTGACAATTATTCTCACTGATATTCATTAAAGTTTCATTATTATTTCCATATTTATAAATATTGTATTTATTATTTTCTTTTATAAAAATTACATCTCCTGCTATATTTGAATAAATCTTTTTACTTCTAAGATTTTTTTTTAATATATAAGTTGGAATTTTCTTGTAATATCCATTTACAATATCCTGATTATCATCTAAATTCATTATTTTATAACAATATCCTTGTGTTCTCCATCTTTTGTACCAAATTAAACCAATAACTAAACTCAAAACAATTGTTATTAAAAAAACCTGGTTAAATGGAAAACCCTTTGGGATACGAGGAAATGTAGAATCTCTTTTTATAGTATAATCATCTAATGGTCCGTAAATACTAGTTATTGGAATATTATTATCCATATTATAAATATTTAGATTTTTAATTTGTTTCTAATCGAATTTATTAATTAAATACCATTAATTAAATTCGATAGAAAATTTATTATTATTTTTATTTATTATTATTTATTATTATTTTTATTTATTATTATTTATTATTATTTTTATTTATTATTATTTTTATTTATTATTATTATTCCTCTTCTATTTTAATATCATTATTTTTTAATTGTTGTCTTAAATGATTATGAGCAATCTTAAGTACGTATGCTTCATCTAGTTGAAAAACACCGTTAGCATTAGCTTTATTTAAAGCATTAAATAGCAAATTTAAGCAGTCTTCATTAGAAAGATTTGCTAAATTAACAGTTTTTTCTGGGGTTTGTTTTTCTGTTTGTTGAACTTGATCCATGTATGAATATATAATATTCATAATTCTTTAAATTAATTAATATTTAATATAATATCTCATATATTTATTTTTATATTTAATTACTTCTTTTTCTTCAATTTCATCAACGATCTCTTCAATTTCGTCATTTTCTTCGGATACCATCTCAAACCAGGAATATGAATTTATACTTTTAGCTATATTAATTAAAGCATATATGTATGTACTTAAACTCTCACATTTATTTATTAAGCTTTCTAATGAAGTTATTTGATAGGATTTAATTGTTGACATTAATTTTTTTAATTCTTTTAATTTATTTATTGAAGATAAATCGCTATTATGGTAAATAGTTAATATATTTTGAATTGCAATATTACCATTTTCTCTAGTGGATAAAATTTCTTCTGCTCTCTTTTTACTAGTACATTTGAAATCACCAGGTAGTTTTTCTTTTTTAACACTTTTGCTTAGATATAATCTTCCTAAAAGTCTTGCTATTTCAGCTTCTATTTGTTCTTGTTCTTCTACATCGCCTCTTTTTATTTCTTGAATTTTAGAATCTGATAAAATAGATGGGGGTAAAGGACCTTGTGAATAAATAATACCATTTTGTATAGCATTTTGAATTATTTCTTTTTGATTTAACTTTCCTTCATCCTTTAATTGTAAAAATTTACTAATTATTCCTGACATTTTAACATCAGTTGATGCTGATACTTGTCTCATTGGTCGGAGACTAACTTCTTGTTCATCTCCATCCAGTTCTGGATCTGGACAACTTCGACATGTCCAAACAACAAATACTCCCCCAGGTACTTTATTTTTTTTTAGCAATGGTACTAATTGACTTAGTAAAATAGTCTTACCATTTAATACTTTGTAATCTTCATTGCTAAACATAATTGCTCCTTCATATGGGTTTTCTACCGACATAGATACTCGATCAGTAAATGAAGCAGGCAAGGGGAAGGTTCTTATACCAAGTGGAACCCGTTGAACCCCAAAAAAAGGTCTAAATTGTAAATTTAAATCATTCATATTAGTACCTGCCGGATGATGCCTTACTTGATAAAAGGGCCCTAATTGAGTATCATGATTTAATATATCTAATATCATTTCAGGCTTTGAATTAAATTCTCTTAACATTCTTTCTTGAGTATCAGGTGCACCCTCACCTAATGGAGCTACTGTAATAAAATGAAAATCCGAATCAACACTGTATGTTCCACCTGATAATGACCCATGACTATTAATAATGAATGAACCAACATTATATGCGTTTAATATAGCTCTTAAACTATCCATATATTTTAAGATAGATTTTTTTTGATGGATAAAAAAACTTTAAATATTTTTTATTTAGTTATTATATATAAAAATGTCTCAATTAGCCAAAGCTACTACATGGGCACCTCAAAATGCTAGTCATTATGGAGCCGCACCAAAAGACGCACCTTATTGCAAAGATGATTCCAAAATCACATCATATGCTTTATGCCTTAACAGTGCATCAGATTATCCTAAGGATGACAGAAGAACTTTTTGTTCAATTTGCCCATGCGGTAAAGATGCACTAAAAGGAGTACCTAAAGCAAAAACAGACCACACATGTGGCCCTAATTCTTCCAATTGTCCTAATATTATTTATCAGGCAGATGGTGTCATTTCAAGAACTAATTAAATTTAAAATAATATAAATATTATATTCGATTTTAATTAATATTAAATTCGAATATTGATAAATAAACTAAATTATGTAATGCTAATGCTTATGCTAATGCTAATGCTAATGCTTATGCTTATGCTAATGCTAATGCTTATGCTTATGCTAATGCTTATGCTTTAGAACTTTTAGCACTTTTAGCACTTTTAGATCCTTTCTTTTTCTTAGTTACTTTTTTCTTTTTCTTTTTACTTTTTGTATTCTTATCAGCATTCATTGATTCTATTTCTTGCAAATATTCTTCGTTATTTGCTTTATACCATCTTTTATAACTTGTTGATAATTCTTTTAATTCATCCTTCCAAATATCTTTAGCTTCTTTATTTTCTAGATCATCTAGTTCATTGTTTTTCTCTTCAAATTCCTTATTCAATTCATCTATTTTTTCTTTAGTTAATGAAAATAATTGCATTAATGTAATATAATTGTAAGATTTTGAAGATTCCTCAGCATTCAAATCTTTGCTTAACTGTGGAAATTCTAATTCTTCTAATCTATCAATAACTGATTGTTTAGTTTTATTGTTGATTATAATCTTTTTATCCAATACATATTTGATAAACAATACTTTATATTTTAGATGTAACATTTCATTATTTAATAGTTTTAATAAATATTCTTTTCTAGAATAATACATTTTTAATCTTTCATCGTAATATTCTTTAATAATTTCCATTGCATTACTAAATTTCTTAATTGTACCATCGGCATTAAATAAATGCATATTGGTAATATTGATCTTTCTAATTAATTTTAGTTTTTTCTCTAATGTATTAGCTTTTACCAATTTGAATAATTTATTTGATGGAAATGTTAATGTAAATTTAATCGCTTTATCTGTATTTTCATCTGTAAAACTTTCAATTAATCCTTTTACTTTCTTAGATTTTCCTGATTTTTCTTCAGTTAATAGTAAACTATCTAAAAATTCTTTATAATTAGATGTCCATTCTCCAAGTGGTAATTCAGTAATTACTAATGTTTTTTCATCCTTAATATGATATACACCTTTAACTTCATAACTCGAATTATTTAATTTAGTTATTGTTCCTCTAAAATTCTGATACCAAGGTACTAATTCTGAAATTTCCTTATTATCTATAAGTTTTAATAAACTATCAATAATATCAGTAGGATTATAACATGGTATTTTTGTACTGAAGCCGGTTCCAATACCTTCAGCTCCATTTACTAATACCATTGGTATTATAGGTGCATACCATTCTGGCTCTATTTCTTCTCCATCTTCAATTATTTTTCTTAATACATTTACATCTTCTTCTCTAAAAACTTTTTGAGTTAATTGATTTAATCTAGTCCAAATATATCTTGAACTTGCAGAATCTTTACCACCTCTTAATCTAGTACCAAACTGACCTTCTGGATCAAGGATATTGATATTATTAGATCCCACATAATTTTGTGCCATGCCTATAATAGCACCTTGAAGTGATGCTTCACCATGATGATATGCTGCCTTGTCGGATACATAACCTGATAGCTGAGCTACTTTAACTTCATCTCTATAAAGTTTTCTTTTTAAAGCACCAAACATAATCTTCCTTTGTGATGGTTTAAATCCGTCCATAACATTAGGTATGGATCTACTAGTATCATCATTTGAAAAATGTATTAAATCTTTATGAACAAAATCAGTGTAAGAGACATCTCTTTCTTCATAAGAAATAACATTTTCTTTATCATAATTCAATAACCAGCCTTTTCTATCATCTGCTCTTCTTTTATCGAATGCTAATGTCATAGCATCAGTACATTTATCAGTATAATCTGGTTGTTCCATTTTCTTATTTGATTCACTTGATTTAGAACTTGTTTCAGAATCAACATTTTCTTCTGAATCTGAATCATCTTCACTATCATCATCAATTATTTCTCCCATTTCTTCTTGTACTTCATTCCAAAAATAATTGATAAGTTTGTCTTCAAAATCAACAAAGTATTCTTTGGCTTCTTTGGATGTGGAAGTACCCAAACCCTTATAATATTTGATTTTCCATGCTCCAGGACTAGTTAATTTATTTTTCCATTTTTCATAATCTGTTAGATTATAAAATACTTTCACACTTTTTCCTTTGAATGCTTTAACAATCGGTGTAGAAAGCGAAGTTAAAAAACCTCTTTTTTTCATTAAGGAAGGCCAAAAGTAATGGAAAAAATTAAATAGTAATCCTTTAATATGAGATCCATCGACATCTTGATCCGTTAAAACCACAATTTTACCATATCTTAATTTTTGATATACTTCTTTATCAGTATAATCTTTATTATGTTGTAAGCCTAAAATTTGTTTGATGTTCTTTATTTCTTCATTATCCAATAATTGTTTAGGAGCAGCTTCTCTTACATTTAAAAGTTTTCCCTTTAATGGGAAAACACCATAATGATTTCTACCAATGATTCCCAATCCTGCCATAGCAAATGCTTTAGCTGAATCTCCCTCTGTCAAAATTAAACTACATTTATGAGCTTGTTTTGAACCTGCTTTATTAGCATCTTCTAATTTTGGAATTCCTCTAAGAGAAGTTAATTTTTTACCATCAGTTTTTTTAAGAGCGGCAGTTTCTTTGAATCTTGCAAAATCTATTACTTGATTAACAATTTCTGTTTTTGCTAATTTTTTCATAAATTTCTCATCTACTTCATAAGTTGAACCAAATCTTGCAACTTTTGTTGTCAATGCATCCTTAGTTTGACTAATAAAGGCTGGATTTTCAACAACTGAATTTATGAAAAATACTAGATTTTCCTTAATTAATGATGGTGTAACCTTTATAGATTTTTCTTTCTTCTTAATATAATCATTTATTAATCTTTTAACTACATTATCAACAATATAATTCACATGTGTTCCTCCTTTATAAGTACATATTGAGTTTACATATGAAATATTTTCACCTCCTTTATTAGGTAAATATAATACACATAGTTTCCATCTATCATTCTCTTCGTCAATGATTCTTTCACATTCTTGAGGATAATACATATCAACATATTTAATAAAACTTGGTACATTTAGATGTTCTTCATTAAAATATACTTTGACTCTGTTACTTGTTGTTGCTGCAATATCATAAACTCTTTTATTAAATAATGCAAGAATATCTGTTGATATATCTTTTAATTTAAATTTTTCTAAATCGGGATAAAATGTAATTTTAACATATGATTTTTCTTTTTTATCACTTGATACAACTTCGGGTTCATTTTTTTCAAGCATATTTTTTTCAAATACTTGCTTAAAATGTAATTTCTTTTTTTGATCAACTACATCTACAATAAATTTAGAAGAAAAGATATTAGCTAATTTAGCTCCATATCCATTTCTTCCACCAGTAGTTCTTTTTTCTTTATCATCGAAATTACTACCCGTAAGCATTTCTCCAAATATTAGAGATGGTATATACATGTTATGTTCTTTGTGCATTTCTACAGGTATTCCCTTAGCTCCATTATTTAATACACTTATTTCATTATTCTCTGGATTTATAGTAACTTTTATTTCATTACAAGATGCATCATTTACAGAATGATCTCTAGCATTTACTAATAATTCATCAAATACCTTGTAGAAACCTGGAACATATTCTATCTCCTTTTTAACCATCTTTTTCTCATTATTATCATAGATCCACATCATTTCAGTTGTTGGTTCTATATCTCCCACGTATGTATCAGGTCTTAATAATACGTGTTCTCTCTGAGTTTTTTTCTGATATTTTTGTTCATTAGTTTTTGTTGACATGTTTTTGAAATAATAAAGTTATTTCTTTATATAATTTGACTAATTAAATATCAATTTTTTCGTCTATATTTAGGTCTAATATATATATATAATAAAAACAAATTAAGACTATTTTAAGAACCTGAGCTAATTTGATTATTTGTTTTAACTTAAAGAAAAATTACTTTTTTAATAAATAGTATGTTAAGAAAAATCTTAAGAATTGAAAAATATTCTAAAATGAAACCCACATTATTAAAATTAAATGAAATTTATAACATTGGTACAAAAGAAAATACACTATTACAATCTCAATTTTTGCATAAAGAGTTACCAATACGATTAGCACATCGTACTCGAGAATTATATCAATTACCAGATTCAATTATAAATACTAGATATTTACAAAATGTATATGATTTATATGCTTCATCTTTTGATAGAATTTTAGATCATCCATTTCCAAAATGCAATAAAGATATTTTAAAATTTTCTGAATTAATTTCCGATATTAAAAAAAAACATAGTAATTTAGAAATAGATATTGCTAGGTCAATTGAACATGAAAAGTATAGTTGTTATCAAGAATATGATTGTATTAAAAAACAAAAGATAGATGAGATATTAACCAATTTTTATATGTCACGAATAGGAATTAGATTTCTAATAGGCCAACATTTATCAATTATTAATGATTATAATAAAAATGATTTTAGAAGAGGATTAATTGATAAAAAATGTAATCCTTACTTAATTGCTGAAGAAGCAATATGTAATATTAAACATTTATCCAATTTAATTCATCCAGATATAAATATTGAATACATAATAAAAGGTGATAAAGATATTAATTTTTTATACATCCCTTCTCATTTAAATTTTATTTTATTTGAAATTATAAAAAATTCAACACAAGCAATAATAAATTTAAATTCTATTAGTAGTCATCAAATAAATATTAATATTCAAAAAGGGGAAAAAGATATTATTATAAAAGTAAGCGATTCTGCAGGAGGTTTTTCTAGAGATATTTCCGACAAAGTCTTTAGTTTTTTATATACATCATCAAATAATAAATTAGAAACAATCATTAATCAAGACATTGTTTTTTCTGGCTATGGTCATGGTTTAGGATTGTCAAGAATATATACTAATTATCTTGGAGGAGATATTAATATAATATCAACTGAAGGCGTAGGTACTGATGTATTTATTTTTCTAAAAATAATTGATGCAGATGAAATAATATCAAATTACTGTATATAATTTTGGGTAGCATTAATCACACAAATTGAAATTTTAATTTAATTCTAAATAAATGTATTTTTTTTTTAAAATATATGTAGTCATAAATTTAATTAGTTTTTTTATTATGACAAGAACTCCAATTTTATTCTGGAAACAGCAAAAAAAAGATGAATATGAATATTTTTTTAAAAATTATATACAAACATTCTTCAATTTTATTATTCCAAGAATACCTTTTTGTAATATTGGTGTAATAAATAAATCACAAATTTTCTACAAAAATCAAAACAGTGAAGAAGAGTGGTATTTCATAAATGGTATTTGTAATTCTATAGAATTAAGTAAAAGATCTCAAAATAGCTTAGAGGAAATATTTAATAGAAAAATTAACCTAGTCTATAATGAAACAAGATCTTTCATTACCGATTTATTTGAAGCATCAATACAATTGTTAATTAATATTGATACGCCATTAATTAAAAAATTTGCTAACGATGTACATTCTAATATTAAAAAGAATAAAAAAATAATTATTATTGCCCATTCTGAAGGAAGCATTATAAGTAATTCTATGATTAATTATCTAAAACGAACATATCCGAATACTGATTTTAATAAAATTGAATTATATTATTTTGCTAATTTTGGTATTCATAGAAATAAATTTAAAAAAAATAACAAACCTTATATAGAAATTATATGTAACAAAAAGGATACTTTATCCTTATTATTTAGTACTCAATTAAATAATAAATTAAATATAGATAAATATATTATTTTAAATAATGGTTATCATTGGTGTTGCTATGATTATTTTTCACATATATCTTCCCAAAGAGGTTTATTAGATTCAAAATTAATAAAATATATTTCTATTGAATAAATTAATTTTCCCATGAATGTTTAATATTTTTATTTAAATATTCATCTTCTTCTGGTGTATTTTTTCTTTTTAAAACTTCATTTCTATGAGGATATCTTCCAAATTTTTTAATCACTACAGTATGTTCTTCTGGTAGGGAGTAAGGAATATTTTTTTTAAGAGAAGACAATTTTTTATGAAATTCATGGAGATTTATGTCTTCAGAATGTATTAAAGGCATTGTTAAAAATATAAATGCAGAATCTGGAATATTGATAATTTCTTGTTCTTGTAAATTTTTAAAAAATGATTTAGAAATTTCAATAGCTTTCTTATCATATTTATAAGCCTGAGAATCTTTATAAATATTTCTAGAAAATTGATCTAATATAATTATTTTTGCTAAAACCGTATTAATGTTATCATTATTCCAATTTAGATTTAGATCTCTATCTTTATATATTTTTTCGATTAAATGTTCAAATTTATTCTTTATTATAACATTGAAATTATTTCTTTTTTTTTTGTTATTCTCTTCGTTACCATTAATATTGAACCATAATAATCCATTATTTTCCATATCCTTCTCCAAATCGTTTTTTTCTAAATCCTTTATATCATTACATCCGAACCAAAATTCAATTATATCGGCTGGAATTGAATTGTCTATAAAGTGTTTCATATATTAGTATAAATACTTATTTTAATTTGAATATTAACTTATCCTAAAATTAAAATATGTGTTTAGTATGGCTTAAATTTATATAATAATATTATAAAAATGCAAGAAAGATCTTCCAAAACAAAAGTAGATATAAATAGTTGGGTTTCTAATAGTATTTATGATATTTTGAGTCAATTAATTAGTGAATCAACTTTAAAAAAAATTAGTAATAATAATTTTAAAAAGTGTAATATTAACAGTAATGGACAATACATTAATTTGGATGTAGATCTTAATAAATGTATTGGAATTAATTTTATTGAAATCAAAAAATCTTTAATTCAAGATGCATTTGTTAATTCATTAATTGTAAATCTTAAAAAAAATATTCCAAGAGTTAATACTAAAGAATCACAAAATATTAATGATATGTATTCTAAAATAATAGATATTTTAAAAAATAATATTAAAGATGATTTTATTAAAGAGTGTTGTTATAATTTTAATAACATAAATGAATTTACTGTTGGTCATGTAAATAATAAAGAAAATACATACGTTATAATAAGGGAAAATAATTTTAGTCGATTAATTGAAAAATTTAAAGAATGTATATGCAATACTCAAGTAATTGATCAAATAAATGAATGTATAAGTGATTCTTTATCAGAAAAAACTATAAATTTAATAATAAATAATGATAGTTTATCTTATTCATCTAAAAAGACTTTTTTAAAAAAATATAAATTGCCTGTAATTATTATTTCTTGTATTATTTTCTTTTTAATTATAAGTTATTTATTGAAAAGTAAGAAAAAAATAGAAAATAAGCAAAAATATATAAATGTGGCATCGATTGGTAAAAATATTGTAAGGAAAATTAATGATAATGCTACAGAACTTTCATCTGATTTAGATTCTTTTTCTTTATCAACAATAAATTAAATTTCTTTTTAATAGATAATATAATGGGTATTGTGATAATAAATAATAAAAAAGATTTAGAAGAATATGGTGATCCGAAGGTGTTAATTATTAATCCTTTCTTTATCTTATTACTAATTTCTTATTTTACAATCTATAAATTAAGTTGCACTAAAAATAATTCTTAATTACTAAATATCATAGGTATTTAATTAATAATTCTTAATTACTAAATATCATAGGTATTTAATTAATAATTCTTAATTACTAAATATCATAGGTATTTAATTAATAATTCTTAATTACTAAATATCATAGGTATTTAATTAATAATTCTTAATTACTAAATATCATAGGTATTTCTAATAAGGGCTTATCATTAGGTTGACTAAAAAAAGTTATACAACTTGTAATAAATTTTATAAAATTACTATCCAGTTTTTGATTAGTTAAAGGGTCTTTATTATTTAATAAAATTGCTTTTAAATAAGCAAATTTATTAATTACTTTTTTTATTTCTTTGTTTACAGAATTTGAATATTTTAAAATTACTAAATTTATATAATTATTATCTAGATCAGCCTCAATCATTGTTGGTCCATTACCAAAACCATTCCATATTAAAAATGGAGCTTGATTAATTGGATCGCCATCGGACCAATTTTCAGCAGGTGGCCAAGCTAAATTATTTTGAAAATATATAATAGGAAAATGTAATTTTTTAGAGGCATATTGCCAGTTTAAAGGAGACGAATCGAATACTTCAATATTATCTAGATTTCTGAATTCTAAATAATCATTAAATTTTTTATCAAATAAATAATCATAACCAAAGAATTTATTATTATATTTAAGCATATAAGCATGTTTGAATATTGCAATATTATTTAGAATTACAGTACCTATCTTATCATTTAAATCTATATGAATTATTTTATCTTTTTCATTATTAAAAAAATTTACAATATTTTTAATTATCAATTTAGTCATTAATTAAAAAGATCTTTAAATATAAGTAATAGCTATTATTTTCATTTTTTTTTAATAATAAAATTAAAATAATAAAATTTAAATAATAAAATTAAAATAATAAAATTTAAATAATAAAATTAAAATAATAAAATTTAAATAATAAAATTTATTAAATTAGATTGAATAATATTAATTATTTAGGAATAATTTCTAATGTGCTCTCCTAAGAAATAAACCGCCATTGCATATTTTGTAGAATAGTTATATTGTAAAATACAATCTAAATTAATGGTACCACACATATCTTCTTTGTTTTCTTGTTTTAATATATCATTCAAATGTTCACTTACTTGAATGTCTTCAAATTTAAAACACAAACCCTTATCCTTTTTAACAAGTATAGACGTCGTACAGTCCCATTTTTTATCATTAAAAAAACGACATATTGCTATACAGCAATCTTCTAGGTTATTAAACAAATCTAAATCTATTGCATATTTCACATAGTTAGAAGGCATAAATTTTGAACAACCTAATGCTCCGACATAAGACCCCGTAATTTTCTTTCTTTCCATATCTCTTTTTTTACATAAAATTAAGAAGGCATACAGTTCTTCAGTAAAAAAAGTAGTTCTTCGAAAATTATAGAAAGATAAAGTATATAACGAATTTAAGGTATTAAAATTCCCTTTACTTTTCCCATATCTGGATTCTATTCCTAATATTGATATTAAAATTTCCTTAGGAATTCCATATTCTTTTTCCAAATTTAATAAAAACTCTTTTTTTTCTTTATAAATTTTAGAACCCTTATTTATTATTTTTTTTTTTATTATTTTTTTTTTATAATTATTCCATTCAACAGGCTTTTGGGTTGTAGAAAATATTTTAATTATTCTTTCATCCTTAACACAATTAGATAAATCATTGATTATTTCACTTGTCTCCTTATCATCAAATTCTGTTGATTTTTTAATTCTTGAAATGAAATTAGTATATGTTGAGGTATTAAAATTACCTTCACTTAAAGGAAAAAATATAAAAAATAAAATTAAAATAATAATAATTGATACAATAATGCAATTTTCTAAAAGACTCATTTTATAATAGTTTTTTTTTGTTTTTTAAAATTGGAAGTATTCTATCTCTCCCTTTAGTTAAATTTCCAAATTATTGATTAGCATTAATTAATTTTATTTATTGATTAGCATTAATTAATTTTATTTATTATATTAGCATTAATTAATTTTATTCATTATATTAGCATTAATTATATAAAATTTTACCTATTATCAAGAAATTAATACTTACAAATACAATTAAATTGGCTATAAAAATTGACGGTCTACTAATTGCAATTCCATAATAATACCAACTTAAAGCTGTTACATAATGGCAAATCAAATATATTATTGATATATCTTTGGCACTTTTGGTATAAAATATTTTATATACTTGAGGTAATAAAAGGGGGGACAAAGTTAATAATGCAAAAGTTCCCAAGAAATCCACCATTTTTTTATTTTTATATCTAAGCAGTAAATTGCTAAAGCTAGCTAGAATCATTGAGAATATAATCAATGAGATAATAATAAAATTCATTTATTTTAAATATTATTTTTAATTTACATATTATAGATCTTATCAGTCAAAAGAATAAATGTTGAATTAATTTTTCTTTGAACCAATAAATTAAATAAAAAAATTATAAAATGAATTTTAATATACTACTTTTTTTAGGTTTAATAATGTTAGTTAAAGCAAACAATGAATGTCCTACGGTTGAGTTACAAACTAATCCAGAGGTAAATATTACTGAATATATTAGGGCATCCTGGTATATTCAAGAACAACAGATCAATGGATATCAAAGTAAAGATGATTTATATTGTGTTATAGCTACTTATAATATTGATAATAAATCAACGGTACCATTCTTTGGAGGTACAGTTTTTTCAGTTTATAATTATGCAAATTCTGATAGAGTTAATGGACCTTCGACAAATAATTCAACAGTTCTATGCGGTAGGCAGAGAGATAGTGATCATCCCGAAAAATTATCTGTAGCACCCTGTTTTATTCCAAATCTACTATCTGGTCCATATTGGATAATCGCCACTAATGATAATTCAGAAAATTATGAATGGTCAGTAATTTCAGGTGGCCAACCCACCGTTAAAGTAAGTAATACTACGTGTACCACTAAAGAATCAGGAGTAAATGGTTCAGGTTTATGGATTTTATCAAGAGAACAAATTCTCAGTGTTGATAAAATTCAATATATCAAAAAAATAATGTTAACAAAAGGAATAGCAGTATCAGAATTATTACCAGTTGAACACAAAGGTTGTACATATGAAGGAGCTTTTATTAAAGATTAATATTTTTTTTATTAATTTTGTATAATTTTTTATTTTCGATAATTTCATCTATCAAGCCCTCTTTAAGACATTTTTCGGCATCCCACCAAATATCTCTTTTTAAAATTAAATCTAATTCACGATTATTAAGTTTACTGTTTTTTTTATAAATGTCTTTTATTGTAGTCATAAATAAATCCAAATTCATCATTTTATCTTCCAAGTATTCCAATTTTCCCCACATTCCTGATCTTAACTCATGTATTAACATAAATCCATTTGAAGTTATCATTCTATAGTCGGCAACTATACTTAATAAGGTTGCAGCACTAGCAGCACCTCCTTCAATAATAGAAACTACAGGAATAGGGCAATTTATAATAGTATCTACTGTAGATAATGCCGATAATATATCACCGCCATAACTGTTAATATGAATATAAATATATTTGTCTTGTTCTCTAAAATTTTCTGGATTAGACATTAAATATTTAGCTGCTATATTAATTTCTTTATTAAGTTTCAAACAATTTTTAGTAGTGATATAATTATAAAAATAAATATGATTCTTTTCTAATTTATTAACATTTGATAATAAATCTCTTGAAGTTTGCCTTTTTATAAAGTTAGTCGTTAAAAGAACAAAAACCCCTAAATAAGTCTTGTAATTTTTTTTCATTTAATAAATTTTAGATATAATATTCATTAATGGTTGATGTCATTATATCTAACATTTATTAAATGAAAAAAAATTATAAAATTTAATTCATATAAAAATCAATTAATTGAATATCTAACATTTAAATTCTAATTTTTGTTTATTCAATTTATAAAATTTATTTTTTTTTATTACTTCATCAACTAATCCAGTTTCTAAACATTTTGGAGATTCCCACCATAAATCATGCTTTAAAATTTCATCTAATTCAGAACCTTTTAATTTAGTATTTTTTTTATAAATATTTTTAATTTTATTCATTATTTTTTTTAAATTTACCATTTCTTCTTCTAATTCGTTCATTTTTCCCCATGTTTGAGAACTTAACTGATGTATTAGCATAAAGCTATTTTCAGTCATTACACGATAATCTGCGACTACACTAATTAACGTAGCTGCACTAGCAGCTGCTCCTTCAATTATAGTAATAATTGGAATTGGACATGTAATAATTGTATCGATAGTAGACATTGCAGAAAAAACACTACCTCCAAAACTATTAATATGTATATAAATATACTGATCTAAATTTGAAAAATTATTTCTATTTGTCATTAAATCATTTGCTATTTTTTTGATTTCGATATTTAAATTCATGCAGCTCTTTTTACAAACTCCAGAATAAAAATAAATATGATTTTTAACAGAATAAAGTAAACTAGTTTCTGTTAAACCATCAAAAACTAAATTTTTTTTTATATCATTTTTTTTTTCATCTTGTGGTTTTTCATTTTTATCTTCTGTATCTGTATCTTTAGAAATTAAATCATATTTCCTTTTGAGATTCCAATTATAATCCATATAATAATACATAATATTAAATTTTTTTTAATAAACTTAAAGGTATCAATTGTTTTTCAAGATAAATGAGTATTAAAGAGGATAAGACTGTTTATTATCCAAGAACATTTATTACACAATTAGATAAAAATGTAGAAGTAGAAAAAAAAAATACAGATGTTATATCAAAAGAAAAATTAATTGAAAAACAATTAAATATTATTGAAAGAAATGAAGCATTGGATAAAATTACCAAAAGAAAGAAAACTGTTTTTATTAATATAGATAGTAGTGTTAGGAATAAAATTCCTAAAAATATTATTGAGAATGAATACAATACATTAGGTTCAAACCCAATTAGTCTTTATAAAGATAGTAATGAAGTATGGATTAAAGATGAAAATATTATTAATATTGATGATGATGTTGTTATAATTAATGTAGATACTCCAATTAGTATATTAAATAAAAGATTAACTTTTATAAATGGTTCATTTTTTGTTGTCGTAAATCATCCTAATCATCAAATTACAGAAGATTATAAAAAAAACCATGAGTTTTTTGATATTGATATGCAGATATATAATCAAGAATTAAATTCAATAGGTAATATACCTATTAATTTTTTAAATTCAATTCATGATATTATTTTATATAAAAACGAAGATCAATTTAATATTGGCGGCGAATATTTCGTAAATAGAGATCCTGTTGTAAAATATATTCAAAAGAATAATTTGGAATTGGATATTAATATAAATAAATTTAAAGAAAATAATTATTTAATAAAACTACCTATTGCATTTTCTTCTTCAAATTCAATTAGTAACCAATCATATATTTATCCTGAAAATGTTGGTATTAAATTTATGAATATTGGAGGAATTCCTCTTAATATGATTAATTCTAATTTTCCTTTATCTCCTGATAATTTAGAAGGTAATCAAACTATAACGAAAAAAAGAAATAATTCGTATTGTTTTTATGCAAATGTTAAAGCTTATAAGAGTGTAAGTGATACGGGTGGAAACAAAGTTATTGTAAGTAAAATTACAAGTACTATTCCAGGTTTTCCATTTTCCAATAATTATTCAATAAGAGCAAATAGACCTTTGTACAATGTATCTAGTATCGAAATTATAGGAAGTGAATTTCCAAATACTATTTCTGTTATAAATTCTAGTAATAACAAATTATATTGGAAGAATATAGAAGATGGTAATTATGTATATAATTTAGAAATTCCAATAGGAAATTATGACAAAAAAACATTATCAAAAATTATTGAAGATAAATTTAATGAAATACCAAGAATTAACTCTACACAAGATTCCAAATTTTATCATAATTTAACTGTATCAATTGATCCTAATACAGATAAAACAATTCTAAATTCAAGAAAAAAAATAATACTTAAATCTCCTTTTTCTTTCAGAAAAATAAATATAAATGATGAAGATAGAATAGAAGTTGGTATAAAAGGTTTAAAAAATGAGATCCTTAACCCTGGAGATGAAATTATAATAAACAATGCTGAGTCCGTATTTAAAATTCCAAATTTTATTATTAATCAATCTCATAGAATAAGTAAAATTGATGCCAATGTTATTTATATAATATTACCTGCATTTAATGAAATTAATTATGATAATAATAATAAAGGGGGACAAGCAGTAAATATTAATATCCCATTTCTTATTCAATTGATATTTGATAAACCTAATACAATAGGAGGTGTACTTGGATTTAATGAGGCTGGTTTAAATTATGCTAAAACAAATTACCGATCGATTATCACAAATTTAGAAGAAGATTTTGTTAATAAACATTCAATTATGGAACAAGAAGATAATGTAATTAATTTATCAGGTAAATTTAATTATTTTTTTTTAAATTTAAATAATTATGAAAATATTTTAACAAATACTACTCAAACTCCTGTCTTTGCCAAAATTCAATTATCTGGGAATCCAAATGATATATTATTTAATACATATACCGAAGCACCTAAAATATTTGATCCACCATTAACTCAAATAACTCAGTTTGATATAATTTGTATTAATCCATTGGGTGAATTTATGAAATTTAATAATGTAAATCATTCATTTACATTAAAAATTATTGAAGAGATATCAAATCCTGCTAAAGAACTTGTAATGAATAACCAAGAAAAAATTACAGAATTATCACATATAATAGCTTAATTATTATTTATTTATTTATTTATTATTTATTATTTATTTATTATTTATTATTTATTTATTTATTTATTATTTATTATTTATTTATTTATTTATTATTTATTATTTATTTATTTATTTATTATTTATTATTTATTTATTTATTTAATTATTATTTAATTTTTCTTGTAATATATCAATTACAATATCTAATTGTCTTTTTCCATTAATTATGAATTTCAAATAATTTTCAAATATTGCTTTTAATTTAGGCAACATTAATTTATAGTTTAAGGCATAATATGGAATAATATTTTTATTCATAATATCTATAAACTTGGAATCTTCGACATCTATAACTATGCCTACATTCAATTTTATTAAGTCGTTAATTCTTTTAAGAATTTCTTCTGGACCATCAAAATCACTAGAAGAAACATCTTGTTCATTTCTTTTAATATTTAATACGTCTTTCGTAACTAAATCATTTAATTCACCTCTTAAATAACTCCCACTCGTCTCATTATTATTATTTACATTTGAAGTCCTATCCATAACAGCTTGTAGTAATGTAAATATATGATTAAAATAAGCTTGTTCGTTTTGAAAAATGGTTGGTGAATAAGGGATTCTTAATATAAACTCATCAAATAAAATATTTTTAATAGCTAATTCCATATTTCCGGCAATTATATCTGAAGCTGTATCTCTAATCATTTGATATACATCATTTAGTAAAGGATTACTATCTAAATAGTTTGGTAAATGAAAATATGAGAGTATTTCTTCCTCTATAGAATCATAGTATTTTTTAATTTTATTTAAATCATTTAATACTTCATTCAGTTGTGGAATAGAACTATCGACTTGTAAAGAATTTAAAATCCTTATTTCTGTTTGATTGAGTAACATAATTATATTATTAACGTTTTGAAGGAGCTCAGAGTTATTCAAGTAAGAGGTCCATAATTGATTATAAGATTGTGTAGCCCCTTCACCAATATTAGTTACTAATTCATTTAAAATATCTTGATATTGATTAATAAAAGTTGTGTTTAATCTAACAGGGTCAACACGTATATTCGTAAAGGTTAAATCATAATTTCCTTGAAGTGCATTTATTTCTTGGTTTAAATTGAAATTTAAATTATTCAAATTACCTTGTAAATTCCCTAAGTCAATAGCAATTCTATTTATCTCTAAAATTGTTTGATTCCTTTTATTAGTTACATTTCCAATTCGAACTAAATCTAATGGTAATTGTTGGTTTAATTCTCTTATTTCCTCTGCAAGACTATTTCTGGCACTTATTAAATTATTATTTTGATCTGTTAATTTTTGCATATCTTTTTGAATTTTGTTAATTTGATATTCTAAGGCATGAAATTTCTCATTTTTGCTGATTATTTCGTCGGGATTATTAAAGTAAGTATCTATTATATATAATCCATTGGATTTATTTTTTTGATTATTTCCCGGTAAAGTATTGTATTTATATAAGAGATTAATCAATTCTTTTTTATCATTATAATTCCATTGTTCGCTATAATTATAAAATTTAGTAAACCATTTATGATTAGTTAATGTTAAAATTCTTCCAAAAGCTGTCTTTGAGTAATTAATCAAATTATTCTTAAAATTAGGATTTGATAATATGATATCTTTATAGGAATTATAAAATGGCTTACAAAAGTAATCAATCATCTTATTAATATCCTGATCGTAATAATAATCTAAATGATCTTTGTAACTTATAATAGCATAATCAAATGGCGTCTTTCCAATTTTATTGATAATAGACTCATAATTTGCACCAAAATTTATTAATGTTTGCACAGTTTTTTTATCTGAATTTTTAATAGCATAGTAAATGGCAGATTGACCTATATCATCTTGTTCATCAATTTCACAATAGTTTTCTAATAAAATATTTATTAAATCTTGCTTAACTTTTAAACATGTCATATTTGTTTCAGTTTCTTGGGATGAATAATCATTATTATATATAAAATTTTGTTTTATTTCTTCGAATTTTCGGGTTAAAATAGGATCGAATGATAATAATGACCAATCAGCAGGTGGAGTATTTGCCTCTATTAAATTTATTAATCTCGAAGAAGGTTGATTTAGGGTAGTTGTAAATTCATCTGCTATATCGGCTACTACAAATTCATTTATACCAGCTATAATATTAGGACCTATATCATCTTGTAAAACAACATTCCTATTAATATATTTAATAACTATTTGACCAGCATATTTTTTGATTATCATTTTTAAATAATTTGTAAGTAATTCATTAGCCATGGATCCTATAATTACAGATTTATAAGGGTTTTCTTGATTAGCTTCTATATTTATTCCTACTTCATCCATATAATTTTGGATCTCATTATAAATGTCTTGAGATGGCGTATTAATTACAGCTCTATTTTGATCTGTGTATTTGATTAATAACTTAATTAAATGTTCCTTTATCATGTAAAGATAAATATCCCCGATTTTTGGATTACTAATAGCACTGGAAGCTTTATTCCTTCTATTATCAGAGTAAACAATATTGTTATTATAAACTATACCCTGTACTCTTTTTAATTTTGTATTTAAATCCGGATATAAACTTAAATCAGTTGGTAATCCGCTATAGGCCATAGATATATTGTTACCTGGATTTGGTAAATTTACTAAAGGTGAATTTAAGGCTGGTGGGTAATTAATATTTCCATCATTATATATACTAGTAGGAATAATTGATTTAAGACCATTTAATATTCTGTAATATCCATCAACAAACTTATTTATATTTATCATATTATTATTAACATTAGGTGGAGCAAGACCTGGAGGCATATTTAAAACATAATTTATATAATTATAGCCATTTAAATTGTTAAAAATTTCAATAAGACTATTGTTAGAGTTATTTAGATCTTGAATATTTTTTTCTGCTTCGGAAATTTCATTTCCCATATTAGGAATTAATTTTTGTTGAGATAATACAGCTTGAGTAATTACATCAGTTCTTCCATAAGAATTAGATAATTCTATTACATTTTCTACATATTTTTTGGCTTGTCTGTTAATATATTGATTTTCTTTATTTAATATTTTGTTTAAAATATTAGTATTTTGTAATAAAGTGAATAAAGTTAAAAAGTTACCTTCTAGCATATTTTCAAAATAATCATATCCCAATTTCTTATTATCTAAGATGTTATTTATAACCTGTAGTGTTGCTCCTGATCTATCTGATTGAATTATTTTTTTGGCTACTAAAACTTGTCTGGAGATTCTAGAAAGAATAGCAGTTTCTAAACTTGACAAAAAACTTGGACTAGGATATGTGCCTGGAGCAGCACCTAAATTCCAATAATCTCCTGGTGTAGGTGGATTTACAAAACCTGCTGCTATTACACCATCTGTTAAAAATTGCCCTAACCAAAATGAACCTTCTATAGGATTTGCAGCTCCATTTTGTTGTCTGTAAGCCATATATCTTTGATTATTTCCTATTCTTAACTGATATTCCCTTTCTACAAATTCATCAATCTGATTTACTTTACCAAGATATTCTAGTTCTAATATATTAGCACACAAACAATTATTTATTTCTATAGCCAACTCTTGTGGTATAGGATAATTAGGCTGTTGGCATCTATATAATGTTTCTTGCATAATTAAACAACCGTTATTATTTAATCCGAATTTTCTTAAAACTGTAATAAAACTTATTACTAAATCTTGAGTTGCTTGATATGACATTGTAAATATGTTTAGGATTTCGGGTGATATTAAAACACCTCCCAATGCATTAAATTCCGCAATTAATCGATTAGTATTATTTATTAAGGTCTGATAATTTTTTACCATGATATTATTACTACTTATACAAGCCGCCAAGTAAAATAGGACAAATAGATTTTGATTATTTCCAATTACTACATTTATATTATTTCCAACTCCATTAATATTAACCCAATCGGGATTATTATTTTGACCTAAATCCAAAACATTACCTACCAGAGGCATAATATTTCTAAATACCTGAAAAATATTATCATCATCTCTAGCAGGATCTTCAAAAAATAAGGGATTAATTAACAGAGATAGTAATTTTACTGTAACTGATGATACAGTTGGAGTTCCCGTTATTAAAGCCCCAGCTCTTTGACCAGATGATTCAATATTCACTCCAAAACCTATTTTGTCATATAAAGGAAAAGAAGCAGAAGTAATATCCTTAAAATTCTCAATAGTATTGAATCCCATATTATTATAATAAATATTTCGAAGATATGTAATTAAAAAATCTAAATGATAGATATTGGGTTGACTGGGTAGCCCGGGTGTTTTTAAGAAATAATATTTACACATATGGATTAATAATTCAATTGGAGAATTTTGATTTTCAATACTATTAATGGCATTTTGTAATAATTCATTTTCTGGGGCTGTTAAAGCAACAGGAAGAGTATTAAGAGTATCTAAAAAATCTAAGACAATATCCATAGATAATCTATTTCCGCCTAAACTATTTCCAAATATAAAATAATTTAAGTATATAATTGGTCTTATTGAATTAATTGGTATTGCTGCAGGTATTGCCTGTATAGTTGGTAGTAAGGTATTTGAAATGTAATTCCGAATATTAATTAAATTAGGAGGAGGTCCAATATTATAAACTAATTCATTAGCTATGGCAGGCAAATTATTAGCAAATATATTAGCCATTTGATTATTTGGATAATTAAGTAGAATACAAAAGATAGTAGTTAATATTTGAGAGGGATAATTAGGAATATTATTATTAGGGGCTAAACCATTATTATTGCTATTAATTTGAACATATTGATATTTGTTTCCATTAGATATCACTAATTTTAATTTATTAATATCGCTACTTTTTTGCCATTCAGAAATAGAATCCATTAATACTTTAAAAAAATAAGTAAAATTATTATTAACCTGTATTCTTAAGTTAACTTGAATTAAACTCATTACCATTAATTTGATATCAATATTCTTGTCTAATAATTGGTAAAAATGCCATTCTAATTCTGGATTAATTTGCTGGCCAAAATTTTGAAGAGTTTGTATATAATTACTTGATAACAATTTTAAGGCATCCATTCCTAGTTGATCTATGGCAGATATTAATACTAATATTATTAATCCATGATCAAAATTATTAAGTAAAGCAGGTTGTGCAACAACATTATTATAATAATTACCTATATTGCCCACGTCATTAGGAATGTTGTTAGGATTGTTAATAAAATTATCAGATATAGCTGTAGCTATATTATTAGGTAAACCTAATATTAAACAAACTAAATATGTTAGAATAGCATATTCATTTGTTAATGGAACAGCTTGATTTATATAAGCAAAAACATCTGGGAAATCTCTTAATCCATCCATAATAGTATAATCATGGAAACCCTGTAAATAGAGTTTATTTTCCAAATCTATTATACTATCTCTAAAACTTAAGGACATATCATGACGTAAAATATTATCTGAAATTAATTGATTTTCTGTATTTCTTAATGATTGTTGATTACCGGCATCAAAAAAAGGTATTAAATTAGCATCTACTTGTGCTTGTGCATTTGCTAGTGTATTATCTTCATTTTGTCCGGCAAATACATAATAATTCAAATAAATTCTTAGATTATTAATTATTTTATAAAACTGATCTATACTTAGATCGTATTCCTCATATACACTTTCTAATTTGTCAAAATAATTATTAATTTGGCCCTGGGAAGGTACTTCTCTTTTTTCTAATTTCCATAATTCATCTAATTTTAATTGTGGATCTGTTTCTAATATTTTTGTTATTCCAAATTCATCTAATCCCCAACCTTCTGGATTTTCTGAAATTTCAAATTTAACATCTCTAAGAGCGAACTTATTCATATTCATTATTCTTTCCTTAACTTTTTCTATTGTGGCATAAATAAATTGTTGAATACTTTTCTCCATATCTGAAGTAGATTTCATTCTTTGATTAAACACACCAGAAATATTTTTTTTTAATTCTATAAGATTTTCATTTATCTTATTATCTAAATCATACTCTGGAGAAGCTTTGATAGTATAGACCATATTTGATATAAAAGCATTCATATCTGTTTCTTGGTATAATACATCACCTATTTTCTTCTTAACATTTGCTAACTCTTGAAGTTTATTTACTTTATCGGGTTCTGGGTTAGGTATTAATGATCCTACAATTCTTGTATTATAACAAATTTGATTATAACCTTGAACTGTATAATGTAAAGGAGTCATTAATGAACTATTTAAGCTATTTGAATCGGCTCCATTTTGAATAAGATATTGTGCAATTAAATAATATTGTTTTTTACAAGCTAAATGTAAGGGGGTAATATTATTGACATCTGGAGCATCGACATCAACATTATTTTGGACAAAAAATCTTACTAAATTTAATCTTTGATGCTCTTTTTTATTTCGATCATCTAAACCGATTATTATATGTAAAACTGTTTGCCCATTCTTGTTAGTTTCATTATATGACAAATTAGTTTCTGCTGTTAAATTAGAAATATCATTTATATTTAAAGTACTAACTGTGGCAAATAAAGAATCAATATTCTGAGAGTTTATTTGTCGATCTGGTACCATCGTTCTGTCTGGAAATTTATAAGACATCTTATAATAACTTTATATATTATTATTTAATATTTTTAAATAATGCTTAAAAACGGGAAAAGTATAAAAGAATAATGACAAGCATGAATTTTAGAAATTTAGAAAATCAAAATTATATTTTAGAGTCAAATGATAATTTTGTAGATTTGAGTGATTATGAAGGAGATATATCTTGTAATATTTTAAGAGGGCAATCTGGATATTTTTCAGGATTTTTTTCAGTAGATAGTGTAGCTAATATGAATGAAATAAATATTAATGCTAACTTATTATTTCAAAAAAATCAAAAAACAACCAAAATTTGTATAGATGATTTAAATAATATTAACTTTAATGATTCCATCAAATTTAAAACTGATTCGAATACTACCATATATTTAGACGATAGATGTATATTATCATCACAAATAGATAATTTTTCTATAAGACATGACCAACAATTAAATATTAATGTTAATACACAAGATATTATAAATGTTAATACCAATGGTATTCGTTTAATAAAGGGAAATTTTGTAATACAAAATCAATCTTCAAGTTTAAAATTTGGAAATAATGGAGATCATATTTTTTTAGATGATAATGATTTAAATATAATGAATTCTAATAATGCAGTTAAATTATCAACACAAGAGTTGACTATACTCAATAATGATACTGAAATTGCAAATTTTACTCCTCAAAAAATTACTCTTAAGGCTCCCTTGCATCAATTGCATCCTAATATTTCTAATTATGTAAATATATCAATTGACGCAGATACAAATATTTTATATATATCAAATTCTAATCATATAATAAACATAGATTCTATAGATTCTAATCTCCAAATTAAAAAAATTTTACCTTTAGCAAATACTGTCTTAGAGAATGGCTTTAATTTAGAATTACATATTACCAGTCTAGATAATAACAAAAATTTAACTCTCTTAAATTATTTAGATTCAAATTCAGATTATAATATAAGATGTAATGCAGATATTACTCTTCAACATCATAGTTATATTTCATTAGTATATTTAGACGCATTTTGGCACGTTAAATTTTGGAGAAATAATTAAATATATTTTAAATAAAAAATATTTAATTGTTAATTATTTAATTAGAATTATTTTTGGCATACCATTTTATTACCTTTAAATTTTTGATATCCGTCTAAAACACCACCGTTAGGGCACTTTTTATGACAAGGTTTTCTAGCTTGACATCCCTTGTTTTTTTTATCACATGATATTGGAATTTGTCCACAACATCTTACTTCACACGCCCAACACTGTTCTAAATATTTATTTTCATTATTAATAAGTTGCTGTCCGTTATTTTGTAAAAATCTTCTGTAATCACATGAAGATTTAATATTATTTAAGTCCTTAATTTTATCATTAAATACTCTGGCATTTTGATAATTAGTTGTGAATCTTCCATCCGCCATTTTGGCAGGGCAGCCAAAAGGCCAAAATCTATTATCCATATCCATAATCTATATTATAAAATTAGATATTATTTTTAGATAAATTTATAATATTAATTTTGTTTCAGTACAATTTCTTTACATAATTCACCTTTTGTTTTATTTTTTAACTTACCATTTTTGACCTTATTTAGGGAGATATTAAATTTAACCGCTATAGCTTGTAAATCAGCTAATTTTTTTCTTTGTAAGGTTTTAGCCTTAAATTTTGTATTGCTACTATCATTTATTATTTCGTCAATATCAACATTTAAATCTTCTACCATTAATCCCTTATTATTATTATTATTATTATTATTATTATTATTAACATCTTCTAAAATTTGTTGCAATGATGATGAAATATCTAGCTTATCGGATTTTTCATTAGTTGAAATTTTTTTTTTTGTTTCCTCCAATGAAATTACGATATTATCGGATTCACTTAAATTATTATTATCATTAGTTATTATATCTTCATTTAAAATAAAGTCATTATCTTGGATATTATTTGAAAGATCAAACTCCTCGGAAATATCATCCTCATCAAAATTACTTTCGATATCACTAATTATATCACTGATTCCTTCACTACCTTGTGCGTTAATTTCAGTTTCAATAATATCATCTTCTACTAAGGAATTGTCATCATTATCATTAGAATAGACTGCCACCGGAGATGAATCTTCAGAATCTATAATTTCAGATTCAGTATAATCTTTATTTACATCGTGTTCTTTAAAATTTTCACTAATAGTTGTTTTATCATCATCAATGATTGGTAAATTTTCTATATTAAAAGGTTTCATTGTATTTATTTTATTTTCAGTGAATTTTGTTGGGGGGTTTAATGTAGCAGCTACCGATCCAGCTGAATTAAATTTTGAAGTAGAATTAAGTTGAGGAAGATAGGATTGAGGAATTGGTGTTAAATGAGAAGTTACCGGATTATTTATTTTCATAATAGGATTACGATTAGGTAATTGTTTAACATGAACTGCCTTATTAAATGAATTTTCACTTAATTTATTTTCTAAATTTTTTATTGTTTTAGCTAATAAATTATATTTGTTATTCATTTTTTCAAGTTCTTTTTTTGTTTTTTCTACCTCATGGTAAATATAATATAAGATTAAACAAATAGCAAGAATTAATATATATTTATATTCCATTATTAAAATAACTAATATAAAAGTATTTACTTTTAAACACACTTTTTTTTTATCAAAAAATTTCTTTTTTAATATATATATATAATCTTTATATGAAACTACAATTATCTGAAAAAAACAGAAAGGATCTTTTTCAAGATATAGCTAAACTAATGGTTGTAGCCCTTTTTATTAATTTTTGTCAAAGCATTACATCAGATCAAGAATTATTTAATGATAAGACTCTGAGTATAATATTACAAGGTAGTATGGGGCTAATTATATATTATGTATTTGTAAATAAATATGTAGACAAATTAGCAAATTAGCAAATTAGCAAGTTAGCAAGTTAGCAAATTAGCAAGTTAGCAAGTTAGCAAATTAGCAAATTAGCAAGTTAGCAAATTAGCAAATTAGCAAGTTAGCAAATTAGCAAGTTAGCAAATTAGCAAATTAGCAAATTAATTTTCGTATTGTGCTATAAATCCCAAATTCAAATTAATTATTTCTATATTTGATTTTGAATAATTATCATCAAATATAGATGATACTTCATTATAAATTTTAGTATTACTATTATTTTCAACAGTTTTAGACATATCGTCTAAATTATTTAAATGATAAGCTAAATTTTTGGTTTCTTTATCTAACTTATCAATAGTATCTTCTAAATCAGATTTACTTAAATCTACTATTTTATCAGCATGTTTTCTTAATAAGGTTTTTTTTTTGTTTTTACATTCATTCATGAGTTGCTTTATTGATTTATTAGTCCAATTGCTATTTTTTTTTTTCTTAAATAAATAAATGTTATATTTAATACTTTTTTCTAAAAAATCTCTAATTTCTTCAGAATCTTTACATAATGTTTCTAATTTATTTAAATATTCGTCTCCAATTTCTTGATAATATATTTCTAAACTGTTATAATTGACCTTATAAATATTTTCTTTTTTCATAAAGTTATATTCTATAATTATTTTTTTTTATTTTAATTTTGGCGTTAAATTTATCCGTATTACTTTAATATTACTTTAATATTACTTTAATATTACTTTAATATTACTTTAATATTACTTTAATATTACTTTAATATTACTTTAATATTACTTTAATATTACTTTAATATTACTTTAATATTTTTTATATTTTTTTCATGTGGATTGAGTCTCTGATCGAATATCCAATAATAATCTTAAATATATCATATAAGGTGTAAATGTTTTTAATACTACATCATCTATCTCATAATTTTTAATACGATTATTTATGATAGGATTACGTGGAAAATGTTTATCTTGGGAATATTGAAATTTTGAAATATGATTCTCTAGTTTATCTATTTTTTGTTTTATTTTTTCTAATGCAGTTAAACTATCGTAATTATAAATTTCTATATTCGAATCTTCTATTTGATCTTCTATATTTTTTAGTTCTTTTATTAATTCTTCCATCCTTTCTCTTTGATAAATTATTATATCTTTTAATTTAGACATATTAAATTATCATTATTTTTTTTTATTTGTGTTAAAACTTACAAATAACAGCGTTTATAACTAAACTTTCCATTAGCCTTATTTGAATTTAAGATTTAATTAATCCCTTTTCTTTTAAGGAGCTTAAAATATTATTATAGCGGGTTTTCTCGTTATCTAATGTTTTTCTCTCTTTTTGATAATATGATTTTCTATCTTTTTTAAGTTTATCAAAATCGTCGCTTTTTTGGGAAAGAAGATTAACATTATTATGACGATTTAAAAAATTAGATCTATTATCATTAAATTTTTGGGTAGAATAAAGAGATTTATTATGAGTATCTAAGGATTCTCTATTTTTTAATAATTCCGTAAGTTTTTCTTTTGTATTATCATTATCTTCATTATTAATAATTAGGTCATTTTGATTATTAACATTTTGAGGAATTTTATCTTGTATAATGATCTTATAAGGAGTATTTTTATTAATAAAAGATGATTTTCTTCTTTCTGATAATAATTCTTCATAATTATTTACAACATCTGGATTATACTTTTCTTCTATTTTTTTTTTTATAAATACGTTTCTATTCATTAGAATATCTTATATTTTTAATTTAGATTTTAAACTTAGATTTTATCCTCCATTATTACTTTTATTCATTTTATATAAAAGTATAAAATATAAAAATATAAAAGTATAAAAGTATAAAATATAAAAGTATATAAGTAAAAAAGAATTTTATAAAATAAATAGCTATGGAATCTAATTTAGAATTAAAAACTTTATACCAGGTTTTAGAAATTTCTCCAGAGGCAACTATTGAAGAAATTAAAAAAGCATATCGAAAACAAGCTATTAAATGGCATCCAGATAAAAATTCAAAAAAAAATAAAGCTTTAGCAGAAGAAAAATTCAAACAAATATCATTAGCTTATAAAATTTTAATCGATCCTCAAAAAAAAGAGGATTATGATAACATGACATTTGGTAGAAAAAAGGATCTTTTTGATTTAATTCAATCTATAAGTAAAGGCAGTGTAACAGATAAAATATTAAGTTTCTTTTATAAAAATGAAGCTGAATTACGTTATGATGTCAATAATTTAGATTTTGGATTTATGATGAAAAAATTTAAAAATAAGGTTATGAATTCTTCAATAGAAGATATTTTTTCTCATTTTGTAAACAAAACTATTCCAATAAAGAGGAGAAATGATGAAGAAAAGTACATATCATCCGAAGATAATGAATTCATGGAACAAAAAAGTGAAACATGTGAAGATATGGATGATACTAATAATTCTTCACAATGTTTAGTTTATGATATTTTGCCATTAGAATATGAAAATAGATTAAATACTAATGATATAAAAATAACAATTCATTCTTCAATATACGATGTTTATAATAAAAACTATAAAAAAGTAACTCTCAGAAGAAAAACAAGCACTAATGAATTCGAAACATTAGAATTAATAATTCCTATTTTAAATAATTACATTGTTTATAAAAATTTAGGAGACGAGATGTCATTTGATAGGAATTATTATGGAACAGGAGATTTAATTATTAAAAGGGTAATTAAAAATAATAATTATATTATTAAAAACAAAGATATATTAATAAATAAAAATATTTCATTATTCGACTATATTTATGGTTTTAAATTGAAAATGGATATATTAGGTGAAAAGTTAGATTTAAATTTAGCTTTATTTAATAATTCATTATTCTACACCTTAAAAAATTATGGTTTACCATTATCTTATAATGAAGATATCAGAGGTGATTTAATCATTCAATGTATAATAGATTATGATAATAATATTACTAATAAAAAGATTTTGAAAGAATATTTTTCTAATTGTTAAATAATAATTATGGAAAATATATTAGATTTAAAAAAATTTTCGGATGATTTTGAAAATTATCATCCTAAAATATTTTTTTCAAGTTGTAAAATAAGAAAGAGACATAATAAAATTTCTGTAGTGGATATAAATAATATTAAAAAGGAATTATATAATATATTTCCCAATATCAACAAGCCATTAATAACGAATAATTTCTTAGATATTAATCAAGATTTTCAATTAAATTCAAAATTTATTTCCCCAAAGATCAAAAGGCTTATTATTAAATCTACAAAAATTAATTTAAGACTCGCATTTCAGGTGGATAATGTATATTTATTTATGGATTTATACTTTCGGGATGTTGATATTAAGGAATTTATTTCTCAATTACCATTTCTGATTAAAATTTACACTTTCTGTTGTAAGTTTTTTTCTAAGGTTAAGGATCTTAAATTAATATTTTATCATATGAATATTGATAAGGTAATAGATTTCGACAAAAAAAAAATAATAAATGAAAATAATGTAAATTCAGGTTTAAGTTCCTTCTCTAATTTTGAAGAAAATGATAATTTTATAATGATTTGGAGAATAGAAGAATTTTTAAAAGTTTATATACACGAAATAGTACATTATTTAGGATTAGATTTCAAAAATAGATACAATTTTAAAAACTTGAGAAAAATGTTTTGTTTAAATTCAGATATTAACATTTCACCAAATGAAGCCTATACAGATTTTTTAGCTATAATCTATTATATGATTATTTTATCTAAAGGAGACTTTAAAAAGTATGACATGTATCTTGATGAACAAAAAGAATTTGTTTTAGAACAAGCAGCCAAAATTTTAAATTATTATGAATATAATAATTGGGATGAATTTATGAATATGGGATCATGTAAAAATTATTTTTCACAAAAAACTAGTGTATTTTCTTATTATATACTCAAAGCGTCACTTTTCTTTAATTACGAACAAGCTATTCAGGAATTAAATAATATAAAAAATCTGAAAGCTTTTGAAGAATATTGTCAAAAGGTATTAAGAGATGAAAAATTTAAATCAAAAATAGACAAATTGATAAAAAAACATTCAAATACAAAGGGTATGAGCACATTACGGATGACATGTCTTAAGGATAATTTATTATCAATTGAACTTAAAAATATTTTGTAAAGAGTATTCACTTAACTAATAATAATGGGTGATATATCACTGTCCTTTTATTATTAATATATAAAAAAAATTAAGTAAACAAAAGTTTTAGATGGGTATCAAAAAATTAAATAAATATCTAAAAGAAGCTGAAGATGCCATTTTTATTCATAAGAATTTATCTGCTTTTTGCAATAGTATCGATAGAAATGGCCCAAAAATAGTATTAGCAATAGATACTTCATTATATATCTATAAATATATGTATTCATATCCTAATTTTTTATTAGGGTTTACTCTTCAAATTACTCGATTCATTAAAAATAATATTATTCCATTATATGTTTTTGAAGGAACTCCTCCTTTAGAAAAGCAAGATGTATTAAGAATGAGAACTGAGAAAAAAAAAAGAATAAGAGAAAAGATACAATGTTTAGAAGAAGAATTAAATAATGCTAAATCAAATTCGCAGAAAGTAAATTTAAATAAAGAAATTACAAGATTAAATAAACAGATAATACATGTGACTAAAGATGATATAACAAAACTAAAAGAATTATTTGATTTATTCAATATTCAGTATATCAATGCTATAGGTGAATCTGATAGCATGTGTTCTTTTTTATACAAAAAAAATATAATAGATGCATGTTTATCTGATGATATGGATATTTTAGTATCAGGGTGTTCAAATATGATAAAATTTAATAATGGAGAAATAGTTCATTATCAATTAGAAAATATATTGCATGTTTTAAATTTAAATTATGAAAAGTTTGTTGAAATGTGTGTTTTATTTGGTTGTGATTATTCTAAACCTGTTCCAAAATTAGATAATCAATTGATTTATGATTTGATCAAACAGGATTTATCACTTATCGAAATTGTTGATTATATCAATAATAAACATATTCAACAAAAAATAGATGCATTAAAGGTAGACAATCCTGATTTAACAGAAGAAGAATTAGCTAGCAATTATAGATCGTATGAAGATTATTTAAATGCCAAAAAAATATTTATGTATTCGCATCTTAATGAATCAATTGAAAATTTTGAATTAAAAGATCAAGACAGTATAATAAATAAATTAAAAGTTAATGAGTTTTATGAAAGAAACATTTCGGATAGAAATAAAAAAATACATGACTTAATTTATAGAATTAATTATTATATAGATAACATCAACGATAAGATAAAAAAAAATATAATTTAATAAATTTAAAATTTTGTTTATAAATAAAATTTTAAATTGTAATTTGATAAATTTTATGGAAACAATTATGCATTACTAGTATTAGAAGCATTTTGTGTTTCAGCCATTGCAGCTAGGTCCTTTTTAGAAGGAGGATACAATTTTTTCATATGAGTTTGGAAATTTTCGAATGAAAGAGTATCTGACTTTGTGAGAGAGAAAAGATTTCTGATCTTTTTATCTGGTCTGATTTGTCTTTTATTTTCAGGATTCTGTAGCTCATTATCTCTAATGTATTGATAGATCATTTTAGTAACCACTGTTCTAGCAAGAAGAGTTCCTTCTTCAATATCGAATAGTTTAGCAATTGGTTCAGGAACCGCCGTAGGTTTGTTAAATCCTGATTTTACAAGTTTTCTATTAGAAGAATTTTTGTTTCTTCTATTTTTTCTAGCATCTCTAACTGCTTTGTTGTGAAGTTTATGTAACAGTTTTTGATCTCTAATATTTGCTTTTTGCATTTTTAGAATTTCGGAATCCCTTTCTGTAATTCTTGTGGCAACGTCTTCCCAAGTTTCTTCATCATTGCTACTTGAATCATCGGCTACAACCTTAGTAGATTCGTTTTCAGTTTCGACATTTTGAGTACTGTCTACTTCAACTTCAACTTCAACATCGTCGTCTGATACAACTTCGACTTCGACAGTGTCTACAACTTTACTTTGTTTCTTGTTTTGCTTACTTTTTTTACCCATTTTATTTATATAATTACTTATTAATTAAATCTTTATATATTTTCATTTAAGTCCAATCTCTTAAAATGTCAATTTTTTTGATGTTTATTAGTACTTTTAATATAAAAAAGGGATATTTCATGATATTTTATTAAAGACCATGTTTTTATCAATTATTAAGATAAGGTCTTGAATAGATCTCGAATGGTAGTTGGGCGGTGTCTTCATTATTATACGTATTTACTAGTAATATTAAATATTATCAAATTAAGTTAGATTCGACTTAAAGAATACCTCTTATATTTAGATTATATACAAATATCTTCATTATGAATACAGAGAATAATGATAATATTAAAAAAAAGGCTACAATTCGAAATAAAAAGTACAAGTCTCCTAATGAACATATTCTTAAGAACATTCATATCTCTTCTCAAGAAAATACTTTAATAGTCACATTAGATAATTTTTTTAAAAATAAAGAATTTATGGATGTTATGCTACCAATAGTTAGTGGATATTCAGTAATTTCATTAAGAGCACTAGATTGGTTTGTAACAAATTATTCAAAATCAAAAAAAATTAGTTATGCTTTAAGATCAACTAATACTTGTTTTAACGTACATTATAATTATAAAGCACAATTAAAAGCGTTTAATAAAAAATTCTTTGATCCATTTTGCAGAGGAAATAGAATTCCTTTCTTTTATGACGAAGAAAATTGTATTATAACTACAATTGGACAATTAAATTTTTTCAAATGGGCTATAAGTAATGATATTATTCATTATGTCAGTGAGAATCTTAAAACAATAGAAAAAGATATGCCTAAATCTAATAAAAAGGATAGTAATAAAACAAAAACAGCAAAAACTGTGAAAATTAAAAAAAAGTCTTCCAATACATCAAAACTTGCTTCACAAGTAACTTATCATAAAAAAGTACCAGAAACTATTCCTCAAAAAAAGAAACCAAAAGTTAAAATATTAGTAACATTCGAGTAATAAATTTTAATAATAAAAATTATCTAAATTTATTAATATGGCTACAAACGATGGTGAAACTATATTTACCCCATCCTTAATTGCAAATTCTAATAGAACATCTGTATTTAATTGTGCAAATTGTTTAGATATGACTAATCAAACACAATGTCAACCAAGTGCATGTCAAAGTGCTGATTGTCATAGATGTTATTGTCAGGGATTATTTAATCCTGAAAAGGGGACAAAGGCTGGAAAAGTAATTATTTCAGTTAATGGAAAAAATGTACCTTTTGGTTGTTCAAATTGCCCGGCACCTGAATTAGATCAATGTAGAAATGGAGAACTAGATAATACTTTAATTTCCCAAAATATTACTAATAAAACTTGCTCTAATAATGTAATTGTAGATGGAGATGGTAACGTAGTTACAGGAAATACTCAGACTCTAAATTGTGATGGTGAGGAAATGGTAAATGAACATTCTATTGGAGATATACCGCTGCCCTTTAATTTAACTAGAACCGAGGTAGCAATAGGAGGTGGTGGAGCGGCCGGATTAATAATTCTATTACTATTATTATAAAAATATTTTAAAAAAAACTTTTTTCTTTTATTTAATATATAATAATGGGGTCTTCTAGTTCCGCTAGTAATTATTCGGATACGAATCAAACTCAACAACAACAAACTCAATCTAATACTACTTCTGTGAATAATATCAATAATTCCAAGTTAGCAAATATTGCTCAAAAGTGTGGTATCACAGATTCAGAAGTACAATATAAAATTAACAATAATCAATTTCAAAGTGCAAGTAATAATTTAGTTATTACTGGTAATGATAATGTAGTTGATCATGTAAATCAAGCATTAACTACTACTTTTGGCAATTTATTGTCTGAACAAAATATAAATTGCATGCAAAGTTCAATTGTAGATTTTGGTGCCACAGAAGCAGCTCAAAATCCTGGGGATGTGTCAGGTGGCAATGCCACCGGAGGTGATGCTGAGGCTAAAGCTGAAACAGCTCAAAAAGCATCAGCAGCAGCTTGTAATTCAAGTAGCGGCCTTTTCGGTGTAGGAGGATGTGCTGGATCAAATGCTGGTACAGGAAAAGGTGGTGGTGGTGGAAGCGCTATAATTATTATTTTGGTAATAGTAGCGGTAATTATTGCTTTTGGATTTATAGGAAGTGCTATGTCTAAAAAAAATAAAGCATCACAATCTGGTACTCAGTATAATTAATTTCTTTTATTTAATATATAAATATGAAAATAAAAGAACTTTCTTTTAATTGCAATGTTTTTCTTACTATTTCATCAATAATCATATTTTTGTATGTGTTTTTTTATACTCCAACCCTTACATTTGAATCTAAGAAAAAACTTATGAATTTATAAATTATTCTAAACAACTATAGTCACATCTACATATGGGACACTCTTTTTTGTTTTTTAACCATTTATCAATACATTTCTTATGAAATACATGGTTACACAATGGTAGATTTCTTTTATATTCACCTTCTTTAAAATTTTGACAACAAATGCTACATTTGATATCATTTTTTAATAATTCATCGTCTTTTTTAATTTGTTTATATGGTCCTAGGTTCTTAATAAAATTATTATTTTTAAAAATACTTGGGTCTTTAATATCAATAATTATTTCTTCATTACCTATTAAATAATTATTATCAATCATATTATGAATATCCTTTAATAGATCTGCTATTTGATTTAATTCCATAATCAAATAAGTTATAGTTAAATATTATAATATATTTATACTTATATTACGTAAGCATAAATATATATATACGTTTGGCTTTGTTTCTGAACATATTAAAATGCGTTTTTCTTTTTTATCTACATATTAAATGCTTTTTGTAAATTTAATTTTGGACTACTATCTGAATCTGAATCAATACTGTATTTAGTATCTAATATATTAATCGAATTATATGTAGCTTGGGTATTTTGATTATCATTATTTTCTACATTTTCATCACTGGTTTCAGAAGTATCTGATTTATCCAAAGCTTCCAAGTTCATATTGAGTGTAGCTAAAGCATTTTGAGGTTGGCTATTATCTTCTGTATTATAATTCTGATAAGTGGTTATATTGTTATCATCATTTAAATATTCCGATGTTAAATGACTATTTTGCATGTCTTCCTTATTGTTCATTACTTCGCTTAATACGTTACTTAAGTTTTTTTCTTGCATTTCTTGCATTTCGGAATTTATAATATTAAGATTTGATGGCAAATCTAGTTGAGATGTTTCATTTTCGCTTGATGTTTCTTGATGTTGTTGTTGGATTTCTGTATCCAAAATTTCATCTGATACAATATTATCTTCTTCATTATTATCATTATCGCTATCTTCTAATAAACTGTAATTATAGTCAATTTTCATGGGAGAAAAAGACATTAATATAGGTTTTAAATATAATCCAAATCCTTCCTTAGTTATCCATAACGCATAGCATTCTAAAATCATCTTAACATAATGATTTGACTGAATATTTGATGTATGTAATGGACTTTCGTTATTTAATAAAAGGCTTGTTTTAAAATTATCAGTATCTAATATTTTAATTCTTAATACTCCATTATTATATTCTTTCCCATCTCCATTTCCCGATCTTATTACAGATTTATATGTAATATTTTTTGCTTTTCCAAACCAACTACTTCCAAATTTTTTTGCATCACTAATAAATTTTTGATCTAAATCTCTTAAAAATTTAATAAGTTCACCTGTTTTATTTTCATTTTTACCGATTAAAGGAACATTTAATTCATGAAATCCTGTTTTTTGTGTTGTTTTTTCAGTATTTAATAGTGAAGGTGTTTGAAATGTTAAAGGCATATCCCTATTATTGTCTTTATATTTTAGATATAAAATCTTCTTATTTGCCCCTTCTTTCATACTATGATAAACAATATTTTCAATATCTATATTTGAAATACGATATGGTTTTGATACTACAGTACTCATTTTATATATATTTTGACTTAATTAGTTTTGCTTTTAAGTAGGCTTTTTAAAAATATAAAAAAATAAATAAATTATTTAAGGAATGCATAAAAAATATAATAATTGGAATGTCTTTTAGAAGATATTAAAATATAATAATGTCTTTTAAAAATATAATAATGTCCTTCAGAAATATAATAATTTTAGAAATATAATAATGTCCTTTAGAAATATAATAATTTTAGAAATATAATAATTTTAGAAATATAATAATTTTAATGTCTTTTAGAAGATATTAAAATATAATAAGATTATAAAAATTGTTTAATTCTATGCATTTGCAACATTCTTTTTTCTTCCTTTAGTAGCTGCTTTCTTAGAAGTTTTCTTTTTAGCAACTGGCTCGACTTCTGAGTCACTGTCCGAATCACTATTATCATCTTGTTCAGATTCTTCTGAATCTTCATCTGAATCATCACCTCCATCTAATGCACTAGTTTTTAGTGCTGGTGGATTTGATGTAGATGCATCATCATCATCGTCATCATCGTTAACTTCATGTGTTACACCATTGTCACTTTCTTCATCGTCGGAATCAACAAAGGCATCATTAGTAAAGTATTCTTTAAGAGATGATCTAAGAACAGGTTCAACTTCAAGATGCATGATCTTGAAGGATAGACCGTATCTTTTACCATCAAAAGTTTTGAGTGCCCACAATTTGTTAGGCATAAGAACCATTCTAATTGTAGATCTGAAGGTAACTAGTTGTTCAACAGTTTCCAATGTAGAGACCTTGCATTGAGTTCTTGATCCATCAACAAGTTTGTAAACATTTGTAGTTACATTTCCTGATTCATAATCTAGATTCATTTTAGCCTTAAGGTAAGGTGGTCTAGGATATGAAGTACCAGAGGTTGCTTGTGAATTATCATTGTCATCATCACTATCACTATTTTCTTCAATAGTTTGAACAACTGGTTCTCTGATAATAGATTGATATTTGTATCCTTTAGATTTCTTGATGGATCCAAAAATCTTGACTCTCATTTCATCACTATCCAATAGTGCGTCTAGTTCTACAAGTTTGTCATGGAAAAGTTTACAATCTGAATTATCTTGATCAAGAGGGACCTTAATAAATGACCTTTGCTTGTCATCAGAATAATAGTCGCCCTTTTTAGGAATACCATAAGTATTCAATTCAATTTGTGGAGTTTGAAGAAGCAATGTTTGGTCACCTCTCTTTTCATCATTGTACCTAACATAGGCAATCTTTTGTCCTTTTGATCTTTTGTTTTCCTCGAGATCTGTAAAGTGAATCCTACTTGGTTCAAATTTTGTGTATTTTTTTGTAATCTTGTTGCTTTTACTCATTTTATTTTAACTTATTTAGTAATTAATATATTTCCCCATTCTTTTAAATATTTTAAAATTCAACTTTTTTACCCTTAAATAGTCATATTATGCTCTATTACTATAATATACATGAATAATTAGACCATTTACTCGTCATTATTGATTTTAGCATTGTATTTAATTAAATAAGAGATTCCAATCAATAAATAGACTAATCCAATAGATCCATAATGAATTAAGAAACCGGCTTTAAATACTATTTGATGATATGTACGCCATCCATAAGTTATTCCTAAAATAAGATACAACATTCCAATTACATTTTTTAAAATTTTTTCTTGCTTTTTTGTTATTTCCATTCTACAACATTTAATATTTTTTTTTATTAAGGGATGTCATTACCCCCTCATTCTACGATTACATCTTTTTATAGAGCTATTATTTTATAAAAATATATTCGTAATATAATATGGTCATAAATAATTTGGTCATAATAATTATATGAAATGAATTCGATAGGAGATAAAGAAAAAACAAGTTAAATTAACAAATGTCTTATAATAAAATTTTACCTACACACGATGAACTAAAATTATGGAATAAAAATAGGACGGTAAATCCAAGAACTAAAAGAAAAATTAAAGAAAATGGTCCAATTTATAGAATTCTAATAAAAAATTGGAAAAAATTAAAAATTCCAGAGATAGTTATAGAAGATGAAGATAACGTAGATGCATATTCAGAATATAGGAAAAATAAAATAGATCCTATATTAATGGTTGATCTTCCAATCGAAGAAGATAAAAAATATTTTGAATTTAAATACAAATGGAATCCATATACCGGAGAAAGATTAGGTATAGATAAAAACGGTCCCCTATGTTTTGATCCAGATACATTAATTTATTACTTTTATAATAATAGATTAAATTATTTATGGGAAGCAGCTAATGATATTAATTATACGGGATATTTTGGCGATGCATTAGGAAATGGACCTGAATTTGAGATAAAAGGTAGAGGAAAACATCCAGATTGGTACTTATTTAGATTACCGATTCATGACTGTTATTTAAATAAAGATCATTGTCATCAAGCAGTAACTATGGGTCCTATATTAACAGATAAAGAATTAAAAGAAATAGATAAATTAGCTAAAAAATATAAAAATAATTTTAAAGGTAAATTTAAAGTTAAAAGACCTCAATTATTTAAAATGAAAACTTTTTATGAACAAGCTATAAGTCAGAATCCCAATATTAATATAGAACCGGAAGTAATCCCTTTTGTTGATCCAATTTTTGTTAAAAAACTAAAACACAATTTAAATGTTAAAGCAGTTCATAAATTAATCAATATGTAGTTATACTGAAATAGCATTAACTAATACAGGTTTATCATTTATATTCATACTAAAAATATTATTAGGTAATTCTGTACTAATAACATGATTTTCTCTAATAGCTCTTTTTATTTGAGTTTTCTTTACATAATTTCCGTAATTCCATTTTAAAAGATCTTTAATATTATTATCTATTTTATACGAGTTCCAAGATTTTAAATTTTCGATTTTATCGAAAAAAACATTGTATACATAGGTAATGTAATACGGTTGGTCAGTCAACTCTAAAAAAGATAGTAATTCTTTTGTAAATTTCTTTTTTGAAGATTGATTGTAATAAGGCATTTCTATATACTATTTTAGACCTAAATTTTGTGTAATGCTAATTTATATCAATTTTTTGACTCCCAGTTAATAACTTTTTGTATTTATGATTTTTAATGCAAAATAACTTAAAAACTAATAATACCATTCCATCACCTGATGATAATAGAGATTGGATAGCAGAGTCCATATTTCAATCTAATTTTAAATTACCAAAGTCGTTAGATTATAGAGGTAGCTTAACAACAATTAGAAATCAAGGCAGTCAAGGTAGTTGTGCTGCTCAAACCGCTGCTTGTATGAAAGAATGGCAAGAAAGACAAGATATAGGATATATAAATCATATGTCCCCTCAATTTGTATATAATAACAGAGAAAATCAAGCTTCTGAAGGTATGTATGCTAGAGATGTGATGAAAATATTATCTATTAAGGGTTGTTGTACAGAATTGGATTATCCATATGGAAAAATAGAAGATCCAAAAGAAATAAATGATGGTACTATTAAGAAAGCTAAAAATTTTAAAATTAAGTCATATGCTAAAATTACAACAATTAATGGATTAAAAAAAGCTTTATTAATAAATGGTCCTTGTTATATTGCTTTTCCTGTTTTTAACAATTCAATGCGAATGTGGATTCCTAAACAAGGAGAAAAAAGAGATGGCGGTCATGCCATGACTGTAGTCGGTTATAATAATAAAGGATTTATTATTCGTAATAGTTGGGGAAGATCGTGGGGTGATAACGGATATTGCACATATACCTATGATGATTGGGGTTCTCATTGGGAAGTATGGACTACAATAGATGATACAAGTTATGAGATTCCTAATCCTCCTATTAAAAAATGTTTCTGTTTCTAATAAATAATATTTAAAAACATTTAAATACGTATAATTAACATTTAAAGAATAATGCTTTTATTATAGTAAAATGTCAAGTTCACAGGTAAAAAAAAACAATCAAGATTTTGAGCTTAAAGAAATAAAAGGGTTCGAAGACCTAAATTTAAGCGATGACCTTTTAAAGGGGGTTTATGCTTATGGTTTTGAAAAGCCCTCCGAAATACAAAAAAAAGGAATTCAAGCTATACAATCAGGCAGAGATTGTATAGTTCAAGCTCAATCAGGTACAGGAAAAACTGCTACCTTCTTACTAGGAGGGTTAAGTATTATAGACACTAGTAAAAAATGTTGCCAAGTATTAGTAGCTTGTCCAACAAGGGAATTGGCTACCCAAATTTATAATGTATTAGATAATATTTCCAAATATACCGGAATAACTAAAACTTTTTGTATAGGCGGAACAAGTATGAATAAAAGTTTATCAGATATTAAAAAAGGAGCTCAAATTATAATTGGTACTCCTGGTAGAATCTATCATATGATAGAAGACAATCATTTAGATTTAGAACATTTAAAAGCAATGGTAATGGATGAAGCTGATGATATGTTATCACTTGGTTTTACAGAAAAAATTTATGATATTTTAAAATCTCTACCAGAAGAAGTTCAAGTATGTTTGTTATCCGCTACAATGCCAAGACAAGTTTTTGATGTAACTAAGAATTTTATGAGAAATCCCTTTAAAATTCTATTGAAGAAAGATCAATTAACCTTAGAAGGTATTAAACAATTTTACATTGATACAGAAGTAGAAGAATTTAAATTTGATATATTATTAGACTTATATAGTATAATTAATGCCAGTCAAGCAATTATCTATTGTAATACCATTAGAAAAGTCGATTGGTTAGCTAAAAATTTATTAGAAAAAGATTTTCCAATCGCTTATATTCATGGAAAACTATCGCAAGAAGAAAGAAATGGAGTAGTTAAAGATTTTAGAATGGGAAAAACAAGATTATTGCTAACTACTGATTTATTAGCTAGAGGTATTGATATTCAACAAGTATCATTAGTTATTAATTATGATTTACCTTCTAATAAGGATAATTACATTCATAGAATTGGTAGAAGTGGTAGATTTGGTAGAAAAGGTGTAGCCATTAATTTGGTTAAAATGAGTGATGAAGGTGAAATGAGGTTATTTACTGGTATTAAAAGATACTTTCATACAGAAATTGAAGAAATGCCTGAAGAAATCTCAATGTACTTAGTATAAATTGAATTGGGGTAAAAATTGATTTTTTATTATAATAGTCAGCCTTTTATAATAATAAATACTATTCAAAAATGTTAGAGGAGAAGATGAAAACATTTAATAACGATCCAAGCAAAACGCCGACACTAGTAGATTTTCCATCATCAAATCCAGGCGATTCTACTCCTATTGTTGGTAAAGAAAATACTTCAACCATTGAGAATGCTAAAATGGAGTTTAGTTTGGATTTAAAAGAAGGACAATCTTTCTTGGGTGATCTTTCAAAAAATAAGTTGTATCAAAGAAGATTGAGAAGCAAAAATAAAAAGTCTAGTTAATTTTTTTTACATTTTCCATCATTTTGTTTTAATGACTGTAATTGTTCGCATGGTATATTGGGGCAATCTTGTATTTGTATATTAAAATCTTTAGAAAATATTTTATTTTCATCTTCAAATAGATTATTCAAATCATTTAACCATTCTAAATTTATTAATTTTAATGTTTGTAAATTTTTTGGCAATAAGGGTAAACTTAATTCAGGCAAATTTTCTAATTCTAAAACTTTTAAATTTTCATGTAATTCAGGCAATTCAGTTAGATTCTGAATATTATTTAATTTTAAGTATTCTAATGTTTTAGGTAATGTTTTAGATAATGTAATATTTTTTATATCTAAATCGTTGATTGCTAAAACTTCAATTTTAAAATCTGATAAATCAAGCTCTACAATTTTCATTATTCCAAATATTTCTAAGGAATACGAATTTCCCGCAGTTAGTTCTGTATTTAAACATTTGTTTGAATAATTAAGAGTTATTGTCTTTTTTATTAAGGTTGTTTTTGAAGTATGACTTATATTATTGCCATCTGCACTACAACAATCTACTTCTGTACTACAATATGGTTTCCAAATACCCGATTCTACTTGATTATCTGAATTATCGAATAATTTAATTATATCAGCAATAGATTTATTAAAATTAAATGTCGAAATTAAAATTTTTTCTTTTAAAAGTTTTAGATTTTTATCAAAAGTCAAAAAAATATCTATGGTATACTGTTTGTTTTTTAATATATCTACCCTTTCAAGAGAGCTTATACCCGCCCTACCTGACATATTGTTGTTTGGATATGTAGGATCGCAAATAAATATTTTTGGATCGCACTCATCTTCTGTATTATCAATACTGATTTCTTCTATATTACTTAAATTACATTTTTTATTTTTAAATTTATCAGATAGACATTCTTCTGCTTTCATTACAACATTTATTTCTTTATCATTTAATAAAATAATCATAGGTCTATCACTTGTTCCCAAAAAATGGTAATCTAATTTAATAATTTTTTCTTTCTTATCAATGCTCTTAATTTTCCAATCTAGTTTATTTTTTTCATATACGAAATTGTTAATTAAAGTTTTTAACTTATTATTTAAATCTTCATGATATTTTGATTCAATATAATCCCAAACATATTCTTCATTTTCTAATTTATTATTGTTTATATAAACCGGTAATTTTGTCGGACTGGATAACCCGTAGTAATCAGATTTTGTATATTCATTTAATTTATTAAAAATAATATTTTTTAGGTCTTCATTTAATAACTCGGTTTCCTCAAATAAGATATTAAAATGCGTAATCTTTTTAATAAAACTTCTTTTCTTTTGATAACTTAGTAAACTTAATAAAACCGATAATTTTAATATATTTTTATTCCTTTTATTTGTCATCTATAATTAGACTATAAATAAATATTAATAAGGAGGATAGACCATAATAATATTTATTAGTTTTATTGTATTAAAAAATATTAATTTTTATTAATTTATAGCTAATCAAATTTTTTAATTATTTTTTACATCCAGTATTCCAACTTGCATATTGGCTTGTAAACTTTCCATTAATTTGCCATTTTTTGTAGATAGCACATTTATTTTTATCACTTAATGGTGTATTTTTAAACATATCCCTCATATTTTGAACATTACTAACATCCCAAGAACTTATATCTTGATTAAAACTTTTAGCACGAAAAAACATATTATTCATATTAGTAACACTACTAACATCCCAAGAACTTATATCTTGATTAAAACTATTAGCTTGATAAAACATCCTAGTCATAATTTTAGCATTACTAACATCCCAAGAACTTATATCTTGATTAAAATTAATAGCTCGAAAAAACATCCCAGTCATATTAGTAACACTACCAACATCCCAAGAACTTATATCTCCATTAAAATCAGTAGCCCAAGCAAACATACCATACATATTAGTAACACTACTAACATCCCAAGAACTTATATTTCCATTAAAACTATCAGCCTTATAAAACATATTATACATATTAGTAACACTACTAACATCCCAAGAACTTATATCTTGATTAAAACTATCAGCCATATAAAACATACCCCCCATATCGGTAACACTACTAACATTCCAAGAATTTAGATCTTGATCAAAACTAGTAGCCCTAGCAAACATAGCTTGCATATTACCAACACTACTAACATCCCAAGAATTTAGATCTTGATCAAAACTAGTAGCTCCTCGAAACATTAAATACATATTAGTAACCTTACCAACATCCCATTCACTTATATCATCATTAAAATCAGCTTTATCTGCAAACAACCCTGACATATCTGTTACCTGACTAACATCCCAAGAACTTATATCTCCATATTCTTCTTTAGCTTTACTTGGCTTTTTTAACCATTTTATTACAGCTACTCTAAGAGTTTTATTATAAAATTTATAACTTGGGCCGGAACTGTCTTTACATTCCTCAGTATTCCATGATAGATGCTGTTCATTAAATAGTTGATTGTTAGACCATGATTTATAAATCTTACATTTATTCTCTGCACTTAAACTAGTAGCCCGAGCAAACATACCTCCCATATTAGTAACCTGACTAACTTTCCAAGAACTTATATCTTGATTAAAACTAGTAGCCCCCGCAAACATACCATACATATTAGTAACACTACTAACATCCCAAGAACTTATATTTCCATTAAAACTATCAGCCTTATAAAACATACCATACATATTAGTAACACTACTAACATCCCAAGAACTTATATCTTGATTAAAATTAATAGCTCGAAAAAACATCCCAGTCATATTAGTAACACTACCAACATCCCAAGAACTTATATCTCCATATTTTTCTTTAGCTTTACTTGGATCTTTTAACCATTCACCTACAGCTTTTTTAAGTGTTTCATTAGTAAACAAAGTTGATTTTTTACATTCCTCAGTATTCCATGATACATACTGTTCATTAAATAGTTGATTGTTAGACCATGATTTATAAATCTTACATTTATTCTCTGCACTTAAACTAGTAGCTTCATTAAACATATTGCTCATATTTTTAACCTTACTAACATCCCAAGAACTTATATCATCATTAAAACTAGTAGCTTGATAAAACATCAAATTCATATTAGTAACAATACTAACATCCCAAGAACTTAAATTTCCATTAAAACTAGTAGCTCGATAAAACATCGAACTCATATTAGTAACACTACTAACATCCCAAGAATTTAGATCTTGATTAAAACTAGTAGCATTTGCAAACATATAACTCATATTATTAACACTACTAACATCCCAAGAACTTAATTCTTGATTAAAATCATAAGCCCCCTGAAACATTCTAGTCATATCAATAACACTACTAACATCCCAAGAACTTAATTCTTGATTAAAATCATAAGCCTTATAAAACATCCCAACCATTTTAGTAACACTACTAACATCCCAAGAACTTATATCTCCATTAAAATTTGTAGCATTTTTAAACAATTCTGACATATTTGTTACCCGACTAACATCCCAAGAACTTATATCTCCATATTCTTCTTTAGCTTTACTTGGATCTTCTAACCATTCTTTTACAGCTACTCTAAGAGTTTTATTATCAAATTTATAACTGGGGCCGGAACTGTCTTTACATTCCTCAGTATTCCATGATAGATACTGTTCATTAAATAGTTGATTGTTAGACCATGAGTTATAAATCTTACATTTATTCTCTGCACTTAAACTAGTAGCTTCATTAAACATACTTTCCATATTAGTAACACTACTAACATCCCAAGAACTTATATCTCCATTAAAACTAGTAGCTTTATGAAACATCCCACTCATATTAGTAACACTACTAACATCCCATTCACTTATATCATCATTAAAATCAGCTTTCTCTGCAAACAACTCTAACATATCTGTTACCTGACTAACATCCCATTTACTTATATGGCACATATTTTCATTTCCAGCTAACCATTTGTTTACAAACTCTCTAATATTAGTATCATCAAGAACTAAAACCGTTTGACATTCCTTTGTTGTTTTAGTTGGTACTATAGGATTATTCGGTACTTCTGGAACTTCTGTATCTTTTGTTTCTTTAATTTGATCATATAATTCTTTGATTATTTTAGATCCTACAATTAAATTATCAATGTTATCATAAACCTCTTGATCACTTAAATTAGATTGATTAAATAAATAAAGAAATCTCTTCTTAACCTTAAGATATTTAGATAATTTAAAATGAAGTTCAAGACTAAAATTTTTATTCATTTTACTTTTAATAAATTCCTTAGATTCGTCAGTTCCACAATTAGGGTCATCATTAGGTTTAAGTCCATATTCTTTTAAATTTACCCCACAATTAATAAGAAAGATTGTTACATCTATCTCATCTTTATTTATTTCCATTTTTATTTTATGATCAATTCTAATAATTTTATTTGATGTATCAATACTTTTAACTTCCCAATTTTTTTTTTTGTCAAATTGAAAATGATAAAAGTAATTCAAAATAGTCTTAATTTTGAAATGTATTTTTTCATTTATTTCTTCATTATCATCCTTCCAATTAAATTCTTTTAATTCTTTATCAAACATATTATTATAAAATAGCTCATAATTAGTTCCTTTATCGAAATTATAAATATCACTAGAAGAATACCTACTAACCTCTTTAGAAATTGCATTAAACAAATCTTCATGAAGTGTTTTATATTCAATAAATTTATATTCTTCAAATTCAAGTTCTTTTATTTTTAAAAAATCTAAAAAACGAGAGTTATTTACTTGTGTTTTTAATAAACCAACTAACATGGTTAATTTTAATATATTTTTATTTCTTTTATTTGTCATCTATAATTAGACTATAAATAAATATTAATAAGGATGATAGACCATAGTAATATTTATTAATAGGGATGATAAAAAAATTTCTAAATTTAATTACAAACAAAATTATTATTTATTTTAGCCCATTCTTTATTATTTTTTTTGTATGCTTTAATACTGCTATAAATTCTGTTAGTTAGTAAATCATAAGAAGCATACTCTTCTAATATTTTTAAACTAGTTTCTTTCAATTTATTATATACACCTGGAGGATATTCTTTAATTTCTACTTTATTTAATTTTTTAATTGCCTTTTTATTTTCATTACTAAATTTTTTAGTCATTTCATCAGTTGTCCAAGTAGCCGATGTTGTTATTATCTCTTGTTCCCATTCATTTAATTCTTTCCAATAGTCCAAATTAATTCCTAAGGAAATTAATGTACTAGGTTCGTGAAAAGCTGGATAATAATATTTAGCTACTTTATGAAAATCATCATTACAACTATGCCAAGGTCCAATCCATGCAGCCATATCTATTTCTTTATTTTTTAATTTTTCTAAAATCTGAGTTTGAGGAATATCAATATGTATTGCACCTAATTTTTCTAAAATTTTACCACCTAAACCTGGTAAATGTACTTTTAGGCCTTTGAAATCATCTAAGTCATTTAATTCTTTGTTACTCCAAATTCCTATGTTATTTCCGGTAGTTCCACACGGTAAACATTTTAAACCAAATTTTTTACTTAATTCATCCCATAATTTTTGTCCTCCATTATTATTTAACCAATCTGGAAATTGTTCTGATGATAAACCAAAAGGTATAGCTGAAAAATAAGTAAATCCAGGATGTTTTTCTTGCCAATAATATTCAAATGAATGATACATATGTATATAACCTTTTTTTACTACATCAAAACATTGATATGTACTAATTTTTGTTCCAGAAGGATAATATTTAAAAATAATGTTATTACTTGACAAGTCTTCAACTTTATCCATAAAATCTATTAAACCTTCTTCTAAACCTAAATAATGCCGTGGCCATGTAGTGCACATTTTAATTACTCTGGTATCATTTAAAGTTGGTAAATTTATTGGTAACATGGGAAGAAAAGATTCAAATTGCTCTTTAGCAATTCGAGGTTTTTTTATCATAAAGCCAATAACTCCTAATACAGCTAATTTTATTTGCTCTCTTTTCATATAATAATTAAAAATCTATTTTTTATTATTTGGATGATAGTTTTTCTATAAATAAATTAAAATATTTAATTCTTAATTCTTAATTACTTCTTTTTTTTACCCTTTTTCTTTCTAGATTTAGTATTACTTAAACCTAATTCTCTATCTAAATCGTCTGATAAATTAGCATCTTGGATATCATATGAATAGTTTGAATCTTGAATTTGAATAGCATTAACTTGAACACTAGGTATAAATATATTGGTGTCTTCAATATGATATTTTGTTTTTTGTGTTTTACCACAATCTATAAGACTTAGATAATATCTTTCTAATTCTAGATAATCATTATATTCTGGTTTCATAATTAATTCTAAATTTGGATCATTATGAAAACCATATTTAACGACATTTCTTTTACTTGCAATACCTAAATTCAAAAAGACGGAGGGTATATTTGCATTACCGGAATCAAAACTGAAATATTCTGAATTTTGACTGTGCCAAAATGTATCTGTTAGATAAGAAGCCCACATTAAATTAATAGAATTTTCTGGTATATAAGTATTTCTAAATCCATTATTATATATTGTAATTAACATTTTTTCAATATTCTCTACCTTATCCGAGAATGTTATAAGTTTTTTCATTTCTAAATCTTCAAAGTATTCAATAATTTTTTTAGGATTTTGTTTAAGCATGTTATTATTTGTGAAAAAATTAAAAGTTATCTCTTTGGTAATTTCATAGCCATATTTAAATAGTTTCATAAAGTAGTCATATGCAAGTTTAATTGGTTTTGTCTTGGAGTTAATGTCATTAACCAAAACTTTATTGACACTTGTAGTAATATGTTGATTCATTTCCAATGCCTTAATTGAAGGAATATTAGCTTGAAATAACATGCATATTTCATCAAGTTGATCTTTAATTTTTAGAACAACATCTATATTTGTATTATTTAATAAACTATCATTTTCAATATTAATATATCCCTTAATAATTTTTTCAGTATAATTTTCAAAGTATTTATTAATTACCTCTGTAAACTTACAAAATTTATTGATTGAAAAAATATTATTTAATGATTTAATTCTTTCAAAATATTTATAAAATATCTTAACATCTTCCATAATATCAATTTGCTTATAATTATCAAGTTTATTAATATTGTAAAGAATATGATTTAGTAAGTACTTATATTGCTCTTTAGGCTTAAGATAAACTTGTAATTTTTTCTTAAATTCGTTAAATCCAGTTAATGTTAATGTATCATCGATATCAATATCTTTCATTAAATGTTTAATTTTCTCCTTTTTAGCTTGATCTGAAAGTTTATTCCATCTTGATTTTCCGTATTCATAATAGCCAAATTTATTAACATGTTTGATATCCAAGTCATATTCCGGATCTCTATCATACATTCTATAAATATACGAGTCTTCGGAGGCTAAGGGTAGAATACTATATTCCAGAGAAGGAAATATTTTTTGAACTTTTTGTTTAACAATTTTATTAATTTGATCATACATTTCTGAGAATTCATCATCTAGAACAAATTCTCCTTTTTCTCCAAAAGACATATCATCACATTTATTTGCTAAAACAATCAATTTATTATGAATATTATAATTATCTAAATTTCTTTTACTATATTCCAGAATATTTTCTAGAATCTTAACTTCATCGCTTGTATTTAATGCCGAATTAATGTCGATTATAAATAAGATAATATCAAATTTATAAAAATTTTTTTCTAAATATTCGTAGTATACATTATTAGTACCGTCATTCAAACCAGGTATATCATAAACCGTTAACATTACATTTGGATGTAAAGATACCAAATTATATACTGGCGGAACAGTATATGTTGTTTCTTTGATATCTTCTATATTAACTTGTTCTCCTTTTTCTCCTTTTTCAAGTAATTTTTTATTAATTAAAGTGTTTGCTTCTTTGATTTCATTATTAACACTCTTACTGCATTTTTGATTTTCATAATATACCTGTGGTGTCATTGTTGTTCTTTTAATTTTCATGTCTGAATATTGTGACACAAATAATGAATTTAAAAGTGTACTTTTTCCAGCGGAAACTGCTCCACAAATAGCAATATTAATTTGATACCTTTCGTCATCTTCAAAGTTCATTTTATAATAAAAAATGTAATTGGTTTTTGGTCAAATTAATATTTAATCAATTTTTATTTTTATTTTGATTAGACTTAATCTAATTATAAAATAAAATTTGATTTAGTCTAATCAAATGATAAAATAATATTTATTAGAATAAATCTAATTATAAATTTAATTAAACAGTATTACCGTCCCAACCAATAATAATATATTTGATTGATGGTAAATTATTTATCAAATACGATACATATCTTGCATTGAATACGGTTAAATGATTACATTTTAATTCACAAAATGATTTTTGATTCAAAATTGTTTGTAATATTAATTGTACTTGTTCTCTAGAAAATCTAAAATAATTACCTTCTGTAATCTTTATTCCAAATCCAGAAATTTCTTGTAGTTTAGATATCATATCTTGATCTTGTTGATCAGCGATTGCCTTCTGCCTCGTTGAAGATTCATCTAAAGCCTTAATTCTATTCTTTGGTTTTCTGAATAAATAAGCCCAAGAACCACCAATCCAACATTCTTCTGGATTTTCTGAAATCTTATTTACTGTATCTTGCATCTGGGGAATTAGTTCTGAGTCAAGTTGTTTACCTAATATTTTAAAACCTTTAGATTCAGGTTCAATACTTGATGATGTTCCAACATGAATTTCACTAGAACCACCAATCATTAGACAAATATTTTTTGACAATTCTCCCAATGAGCATAATGTTAGTTGACTTTCTGCTTTTGGATCTAATGCTACTAAATATGTGTTATCCAATTTTTTAGATTGTAACAATTTTTTAGCATTAGCGATTCTATCTTGTAATGATCCTGAGGTTAAAATAGGACCAAAAACTTTGCCATTAGTTGCTTTAAACATTTCAGGATTTACAACTCTGAAAGCTTGCGTTTCTAAATTAGTTTGATCCAGTCCTCCTAAATCTAGCTGCGTCTTAAAATCAGTTAAGTCGGCATATAGTGTCATATCTTCAGCCAAAAAATTTCCTTCGTCTCCATTTTCTGATACAATTTTACCTAATATATTTTTTCTTTTCATATTTATAACCTTAACTCTTCTCCCTTCTTTAATAAATGCTTTCGTCCAAGTTGGATATGTATTGCTTTCGGATTCCGTCAATCCGCACATCTTTCCTTGTACAATGTGTGTATTACTGTGTACTTCAGTATTATTTTGCATGAAAAATTAAATTATAAATCGTATATGAGCCGAATTTATGACAAAAAATATTCAATTTTTTAATAAAACTATAAAAAAATTATCTAACTAAATTTAAAGTCAGATGGTAAAAATTTTAATTATTCAATTATCAGCCTTAGGCGATATAATATATACATTGTATAATGTTAAAAAATTATACAATAGCCTTGGGAATTGTCAAATTGATTGGTTATATAAAACAAAAAATGATATTCTAATCAATCAAAAAGAAATTTTAAATTGCATTAATTATAAAGATATTGATACTATAACTGATAAATATGATTATATAATTGATTTAGGTACGAAAACCCAAACATTATATTTGAGATATAGATTATCTGGTATTAAAATAGGTTTCTCAAGTAATAAAAAGAAATTTGTATCATGGTTTAACGATTATAACATAGCTTTTGATTATAATATTTCAGTAATTGAAAATCAAGTAAACCTTTTCAGGTTTTTATGTGAATTATTAAATATGACTTTTAACTTAGAACACTGTCCAACTATATCTTATCCAGATACTACAATTTCAATTATAGATAATTATTGCTCTTTTATAAAAAAAAAAATAAAAAAAAAAATAAAAAAAAAAATAAAAAAAAAAGATATTATTATTCTTAATCCTAATGCTTCTAAATCAAGTAAAGAATTACCAATAAATTCATGGCAAAATATATTTGAAATCTTAAAAATATATGATTATTCATATATTTTAATAGGTGGTAATTTCGGTGCAAAAGGGAAAGTATTATCTGATATTATTAAAAATAATTATTCTTTTATTAATATTCTACCGACCAAATTAGACAATTTCAATAATATAGGATACTTAATTAAAAATAGTAAATTAGTAATAACACCTGATACTTCAATTTTACATTTAGCTGAATTTCAAAAAATAAAGTGTATTGGTTATTTTACTGATTCTAGTAATAAACAAATAATTTCATGGGGGGATCCAGAAATGATTGATTATCAATTAATCGACTCTACTTTTGATTTTTCTAAAATAAAACAAATATTGAATAAATTGAATTAATTTATCTGTTATTTTTTTTTATATTTTATTTATAAGTATACATAAAATGTATGAAAATACAATTGTAATTTTAGGTGATATTTTGTTAGACGAGTATGTTAATTGTGAATATCAAAGAATTAATAGAGAATCACCGGGAGTAATTTTTTTAGAAAAATCTTCTAGATATTCGTTAGGAGGAGCAGGTAATTTAGCTAACAATTTATTACATTTAAATCAAAATGTAATTATGTTTGCATGTTTAGCAAATGACAACAAAAATGAATTATTAGTAAATGTTAACGAAAAATTAGATTATTCAAATTGTATCATATCTGAAATTAAAAACACGGTAACTAAAAAAAGATATTTAGCAAAAGGTCACCAAGTATTTAGAATAGATAAAGAAGAAAAATATTACTTAAATTCCCAAGAAAAAGAAATTTTAATAAATAATTTTAATATTTTAGTAAAAAAAAAAAAAATAGATCTATTATTAATTTCAGATTACAATTTAGGATTAATTGATTCAGAAATAACTAATAAATTCATTACAATTGCTAATAAAAATAATATACCAAGTTTTATTGATCCTAGAATTGATGATATTTATAAATTTTCAGATTCTTATCTTTTAAAACCTAATAGAAATGAATATTACGATTTATGTAAAAAACTAGATTTGAGTAATGAAATTTCTAATTTTAATATGAAAAAAATATCTCAAAAACTTAATATTAGTTACTTATTAGTTACGTTAGATAAAGAAGGGATGTGTTTATATGAAAATAAATCAAATAAACTTATTAATTTTCCACTTGATTCTGACAATAAGGTAGTTGATGTTTCTGGAGCTGGTGATGTGACTCTAGCAAGTTTAAGTTATTTGTATTTAACAGAATCTAAAGATTTTACTAAAATAATCCCAAATACTATTAAATTGGCTAGTTATAGTACTACTGTCTCTGGATGTATGATCTTAAATTTTAATATTATTAAAAAAGTACTATATAATTCTAAAATTATAAGTATAAAGGATATTAAATATTTTAAAGATAATTATAAAAAAACATCTTTTACAAATGGATGCTTTGATCTTTTACATCAAGGGCACATTGAAAGTTTTAAAGAATGTAAAGAAATTAGTGATATTTTATATGTAGGAGTTAATTCAGATAAATCAATTAAAAGATTAAAAGGCGATAATAGACCTATTATTAATCAAGAAGGTAGAATAAATATGCTACAGGCAATAGAATATATAGATTTTATTGTAATATTTGATGAAGATACACCTATAAAAATAATAGAAGAATTACAACCTGATATTTACGTTAAAGGTAATGATTATAAAATAGATGAAATTAGAGAGTTTGTAGGAGATAATGTTAAAGAGATAGTAATTCAAAAAAGAAAAGATATTAAATCTATTAGTACTTCAGCTATTATAAAAAAATTAAAAAACAATAATTAAAATTATTTATTATGTATTATACAATCCTTTATTATTTTTTCCATATTATTTTTATTACTAAATTTTTTAAATTTATTATAACCATTGTCAATAATTTTTTGACACAATTCTATATTTTTTTTATCAAGTACAAAGTCAATAGCCTCAATTAAATCAGACAGATCTGTTTTAACTGGAATATAATCTTGCCATGGAATTAAAATATCATCTAAATAGGTTTTCCAACATGATATACTAATTGGTACAGATCCTGATCTGTAAATCCAATCTAGGGAAGAAGGATATGATTTACCATCAATTATTAAAATTGCTTTATATTTAGACATTTCATAAATTGTCAATTTATTTTTTAAATTACTAAATTTAACATCACATTTATTATTATATTTTAGATAATTTACAACATCATTCCTAAGAGAATATTTTTTTCCACCGGTTGTTGATCCTCTCCATATTATTTTATCTATTTTATTTTTGAATAATTCGTTATTAAATTTTTTAATATTTTCCTCTTTAACAAATAACTTATCGGAAAATGGTATTTTTTTTATGTTATTAAAGGTTTTTTTGTTCTCAAAAAAACTTCCTAATAATATTATAAAATTCCCTTTAAAACTCTTTTCATATTCGTTATATTTATTATAATTAACGTATTGCTTAATATTATGAACTTTATATAAACTAAATGTATTTATTAAAAATGGATCTGAATCTGAAAAAGGAATTACAATATTTAAATCTGGTTTTAATTTACTTATTTCAATAATATAATTTAAAATAGGCCCACTTATTGAAAGGTTTGCTGAAATTGAATTGTTATCATAAGGTAATTTATTTAAAGTATATTTAATTCCATTTTTTATAACTAAAGCTGAACTACCATTTTTACTAAAATGATAAATAAAATTATTCAATTGAATTGAGTATAAATATAATCTATAATTAGTAATCAATAATGGAATATTATTATTGATATTAATATATTTATTAAATTTTTTAAACAGGTTATGCAAAAATCCAAAAATTAATATACCTATAAATAAATAAATAAGTGAATTTAGAATAAACATTATTATTATAAATAAATAAAATATTAATAAATTAGAAGAAATTTTAATATGATAAGATAAGTAAATTAGAAAAACAAAAGAATATATTTTTTTTTCTAAATATAATTAAGTATGAATTTTACACATTTTAATTTAAATTCAATTGATAATAATGTTTTTTTTTTATTTGACTTGGATGGAACATTAATTGATTCAGAATATATACAATGGAAATCATATAATGAAGCTCTTAAAGAATATATTATTGATCTATCATTTGCAAATTTTATTAGAATTTGTCATAATGGTAATATTAAAAGTTATTTAATAAATGAATGTGGATTTGGATTGGAAAATTATAATTTATTAAAAAATAAGAAAAATTTATTAATGCAAGAAAATTGTATAAAAGATTTGAAATTAATTAAGGGTGTAAAAGAATTATTAGAATATATAAATTTAAATAGTATTAATTGTGCTGTAGTAACAAATGGTGCTGAATTTAGCGTTAATTTATATAAATCACTAATACCAGAATTAAATTATATAAAAAATTGGATTAAACGAGAAGATTATCTAAATCCAAAGCCGTCGTCAGAATGTTATAAATTAGCTATTAAAAAATTTTATAAAAATGAAAAATCTATAATTGGTTTTGAAAATAGCTATTCTGGATATGTAGCTTTAAAAAATGTAACAGATAATATTTATTTTATAACTGATACGCAATACATTTATTTAGATAAGATAAAAAATGTAAAATTAATTAGAGATTTCAACCAATATTGAACATCTTAGAATTTTAATATAAATAATTAATATTATTAAATTTATATTAATATTATATATATGATATATTTATCAGTTACTACTATTCCTTCTAGAATTAATAATTTTTATAGTTTTTATGAAAATATAATGGATGGAATAAAAAAACCACATAAAATAATATTAAATGTTTATATAACTTCTTTAAGAGGAACAAAATTAGATATTCCAACTGATTTAAACAATTTAGATAATTTAATTATTATAAAACATTCAGAAGATTACGGACCTATATTAAAATTTTTAGCTGTATTTGAAGATATTATCAAAGATGAAGATATTTTTATTTATTGCGATGATGATATAATTTATAGTGATAATTGGCTAGAAACTTTAATAAATAATATTCAACAAAATCCTAAAAAAATTTCTTCGATTGCTCTTAATAGTGGTGTTAACACATTTTGTAGATTTCGATATTTTACATTTAATGGTTTTAATTCATTTTTAAGAGGATTTGCCGGAGTAGGTTTTTATAAAAGGATAATTAAGGAATTAAATAAAATGGAAATTATTCATTTTTTAGATTCATTTGAAAAAAAAATGAGTGACGATCTAATTATATCATATTTTATAAATAAAAATCAAATTCAATGTTGTAAGGTTAAAGGCGATTATAAAGATTTTTGTTATGAAACAGAAGCATGTAATAATAAAGATTCAATATCTCAGGGAGTAAATGGGTTATTATTACCTAATAAGCAAAAATATCATTTAATATGTTTAGATGATCCAAAAATATTAAAATTTTTTGATATTGAATCATATATTTTTTGTCTTAATAAAGGAGATAAAGATATTTATAATGAATTTAATAAGTTTAAATCAAAGTTAATAAAGAGTGAACACTTTTCTTTAATTCGTTTTGGGGATGGAGAATTACATTATATTAAAAGATCGTCACATTCTCATACAGAGCACAGTTGTTCAGAGAATGAAATCCCATTAGAACTATCGGAGTTACTTGTAAAATCTTTAGAATTAAATGATAAAAATTATTTTATTGGAATTCCATGTGGATGTCTTGAAAAAAAAGACAATTTTAGAAAAAATTTAAATGAATCATATAATTTAAATTTATCAAATTGTACTTTTGCTAACCTCTTTACAAATAGTATGAGTTTTAAATTTAAAAAAGAAATTTTACCTATAATTAAAAAATTCCCTATAGTTTTAATATCAAATAATAAAACCGATGTATTAAAAATGCAGAAAAACAATTTTAATATTATTAAATGGTTTCCGGTTAAATATAATGCGTGGAAAGATTATAAAACAATAATTGAAGATGTATGTGATCATCAACGTAAAAATAAAATTGTAGATCATATATTTATATTTTGTGCTGGACCAGTTACAAATGTTCTAGCTTACAAATTATTTTTACAAGAAAAAAAAAATATTTATCTAGATTTAGGTTCATCTATAGACGTTGAATTAGGATTAGGTTCAAATACTAGAAATTATAATAGTTGGTTCGGTTGGAAAAAGATTACCACATGTTATTGGAATACTCCAACATTCGCTTATCAAATTTCATGTAATAGTAGTTCAAAATCACAATTTTTTCGGTTTTGTTTAAGATTTTTAGCCCTTATTTATACTATTACAAATATAATTTCAAATAAAATAAATTCTTTTTTAGGCTCTTGAAGCTTTAATATAGAATAATTCTATTTTTGTTTTTAAAATATATAATGAATAAAATTGAATTAAATAATATTAATTATTTAAAGATTCCATTTCCTCATTGTGTAATTGATGATTTCTTTGACACAAATATTGCAAATGAATTATATAAAAATATAAACTCTTTAAAATTAAAAGATGCTAATTTAGCTTTTACTAATAAAAAAAGAATATATGAGTATAACAAATTTGTTCAATTCCTAATTCCATGACTGTTTTACCTGAACTTTTACATTTAGCTATTAATATAGATGAAAAAATGTATCCAAATGTAAAAAATATTAATTGGAGTTGAAAAATAATAAGTAAATAATTTTTTAATATGTCAGTAGTTTATCTATTATTTCTCCATACTTAATCTCTATTATCAGAATATATATAAATATATATATTCTAATAAATCATTCGATTTTATAACAATCATAATATTAAAGATAGACCTAGTACATTACATTTCTTCTTAATTTTAGAGATATAATCAAAATAAATAATTAATGAAAATTAAACAAAAAAATATGAAAAGTATAAAAAATATAAAAAGTATAACTTTTTTTAATATTTTTTTTTTTTTTTTTTCTTTATTTTCCTTATTTGTTCTTGGATCGCAACTAAATCCTATTTTAATTTCTTTTTCAAATGGATAATTATTTTTTTCTAAGAAATAATCTAGTGGAGCTTTATAAATTCTATTTTTTAATTCAGGTTTTAAATTTAAAAATTCCTGAACTAAATCTTTATCTAAATACGGATATCTTCCTTCAATGCCATGTAATCCTGATATTATTTCCTCTTTACCTAAATATGATTCTTGGGAACCTTTGTAAAAACTTCGCCATACCATTTCTTCTTTGGGATTATTTGATAAAATTTGATTTAAATCATTCGGATATAAACCTCCAAATCCAGAGTGTGAATATATTTTTTTTCCTTTATTACCATAATCAGATACTATTTCATCTGCTCCCTGTCCTGATAAGTAAATTCTTCTTTTATCTATAGTTGCTAAACTACAAATTTTTGACATTCCTACGCTAGCTTTATCTTCAGTTACAGGTTTACATCCATCAATAGAATAATAAAATTTTTCACTTTCTTGATCAATATATTTTTTGATATTTAGAAATTCTTCAACTTCTAAAGAAATTATTTGATGATTAATAGTATTTTCTTTGTTTATTTTAATTCTTTTATTAATAATATCTATATTCTCATCACCAATAATTGTATATGTATAATATTTTTTTTTTAAAATATTAAGAGCACAACAAATAGCACCAGAATCGTAACCACTAGATAAACATACAAAAACAGGATAAGTATCATTTTCTACTCTTTTTCTGACTGATTCTACAAATGCTTTACACCAATCATCATAAGTATTTTTAAATTGATTAAACTTAAATTCATAAACTCTTTTTTCTTCAATTAATTTGAATGTTTCTAAATTATATATTAAAGTTGTATTTGCTAATAATTTTTTTCTATTTTCTAAATTTGATCTTTCTAATGCACTTTCATAACTTGCTAAACCTAATTTATCATTTTCAATTGAATACCATAATGGTTTCTTAGAAAATACATCAGTTGATATAATAAATATATTTTTTTTAAAATCAAATAAACAAATTGCATATTCTCCATCTAAATATTTTACAAAGTTCGTATTATATATTTTGTAAAGATCAATTAAACAAAATCCATCTGATTTATAATTACCAAATTCTTTATAGTTATATATTTCACCATTAAATAATGCGACAATTTGATTATCCTCATCAATAAATGGTTGTTTAGTGACCTCTCCGGTAATATGAAGTAAATTATGATAGAAAAAGAAATTATTAAAATTAAAATTATGAGTTAAGTCAGGACCTCTAAATTTTTGAAAGTAGTTTACCCAATCAAAATTTTTTATTAAGAAATTTAATATTAAAAAACTACACATTTATATATATATATATTTATATTATATATAATTATGTTATTATTATATACTTTCAAAAAATTATCATTTTTTTTTGACTTAATATTTTAATTGCTTTCTTAAAATTTTCATCTTCTTTATGATTATTTTGTCTTAAGATAAAATATAAAATTACACCAAGTTCATAAAAATCATAATTTAATCCAACGGTGTTAAAATCAATTAAATAGGCTTCTTTTTCATGAAAAATTACATTATCGAAACAAATATCATTATGACATATTATCATTAAATCTTCTAATGCTATTTGTTTCATAATATGATTTATTTTGGTGCTGAATTGTATAAAATAAACGATACAATAGAATTTAAAGCAACTAAGGAAAATTTTACAAATTAAAATTACTATTGGTAAAGATTATGTTAAAAATTATTTAATGTTATCAGAATTAGGCAATGGATGTTATATCCAAAAACATGATACAGAACATTATCATCAACCATTAAAAGGAAATTGTTCAGGGTATTATATTTTAGCCAAACAAAAGATAATCGGACCTTTGAATTTGCTGCTTTTACAATTCCATTTGACTTTGGATTTATACTCATCCTTATACTTATTATACTGATTCTTTGCTAATTGGTAAAATATATTGTAGCCTACGAATTAACAACTAATTATAAAACATTAAATATTTATAATAAAGATAATGAAATAGTTAATATAACTTTTTTCTAAATATAAATATTTTAATAATAAGTCATTTATTTCTTATATATTTAAATGTTTCTTCGTCGAGATGATAATAAAAATTTATTTTAAATATAAGTATAACTTTTTTAAACCATCTTCTAAACTAGTTTTAGGTTGATAATCTAAATCTCTTTGAGCTTTTGAAATATCAGCATAAGTATGAGGTACATCTCCTAATTGATTTTCTATTTGATCGAATAATGCTTTTTTTTCAGTAACTTTCTCACATAATTCAATGAATTGATTTAGAGAAACTGGATTAGAATTACCTAAATTATAAACTTCTGATTTTACTTCTTTTTTATTATCTATGGATGCAACTACTCCTGATACAATATCATCTACGTAAGTATAATCTCTTGATGAAGAACCATCACCATATTTTTGAAATTTTGTACCGTCCATTATTGCTTTAATAAATTTGTAAGGAGCCATATCTGGTCTTCCTCTTGGACCATACACTGTAAAAAATCTTAAGCCGATTGTATTTAAATCATATAATTGATGATAAGTTTTTGCATACAATTCCATAGCCATTTTACTGCAAGCATATGGACTATTACAAGTTTTAATAGGATCATCTTCAGAAAATGGAACTTTTGTGTTTAATCCATAAACACTACTACTACTAGCATAAACAATTTGTTTTACTTTATTTTTATGTGATTCTTCTAGAATATGAATGAATCCACCTATATTCACTTTGTCATAAATATGAGGATTTTGAATAGAATATCTCACACCTGCCATCGATGCTAAATGACAAATTTTATGAGGTTTCCAATCTGAAATAGAAGTTGTATCACATATATCTTCTTTTCTAAATTGAAAATTTGGATATTTATTTAATACTTCTAAATTTTTTTGTTTTACTGTTACATCATAATAATCATTTAAATTATCAATTCCTAAAACTTGATTCCCTCTTTTAAGTAGATGTTCACATACATGAGAACCTATAAAACCTGCACAACCTGTTACTAAAATTTTTAGTTCCATATCTTTGAATATTTCAGGACATGTACCATTTATACATTCAGGATGATTTTTACTACAATTTTTTACTGGAAAACAATGATGACATTCTGGATGATTGCAATCTTCTAAAACACACCATCTAATAAAATTTGGATTATTCATTTATTGTTAAATATTATTAATATTATTATTATAATTTTATTTTTTGAAGATAAATTAGTTTTTTCATATTAAAAAAACTAATTTTATAATATATTGTGGCTATTGCAATAATTGGGAATAAATTGTAGATTACCTAATATAATAAAAAATTAATATGATTTTTATAAAAAAACATGTTAATTTAATTTAGATAAATTTTATGATAGTGAAAATAATATTTAAGGAAAAATAAATAATAAAAGAGGGTAGATATATTAAAGATTTATTTTATAATCATCAAATATTAAATTTTTTAAACCATCTATAAAATTAACATTTATTTCCCATCCTAAATTTTTTAATTTTTGATTGTTAATATAATATCGTTGATCATTAAAAGGTCTATCCTCAATGTAAGTAATCCATTTATCATAATCTTTTTTTTCTTTTATCATTTCTATTAATATTTTAGCAACCTTATAAACTTCATCTGTGGAGACATGAATAAATCTTTCTATTTTTCCATATTTTCTACAACATTTTAATAAAACATGAGTTCCCAAAATATTGTCATGAGTATATTGTAAAGAATCTTCAAAAGAGTTTTGAACAGGACTTTGATCAACAAAATGGATAACATGAGTTATATTATATTCCTCTAAAATATTAGTTACTAATTCATTATTTACACAATTACCTTTTATTAATTTATATTTAATATTATGTCTAATATTTTGTTTAACATTATTTTCATTGGTACAATAATACATTGCATCTAAATTGACTAATTTATTTAATTTACTTTCATTTTTTCAAAATAATAATTAATAAAATTACTTGCTATAAATCCACAACCTCCTGTTATTAATAAATTCATTTTATTATAAAATTAGATTTAAAATGGTTAATAAATTATTTATGATATATATGACATTTACTTTGATTCTTATAAAAAAAATATTCAAAAAGTGATTTATAAGGTAATCTAGGTCTTCTAATATTGTTTTTTTCACATACATAATTCCATAAAGGTTGGTCTCTATATGTTAATTTTTCTTTAGTATATATTTTCCAAAATTCACTTAATGTTTTTTTTAAATTATCATTATTTGTATTATAAATAAGAATTGTATTTTCATAATAATTTTTTGAATTTAAATCATAGTTTCTTTCATTTAAGTATTCTTTTAATTTCAATATGTTTTCTTCAGTATCTTTCTTAAATTTAACTACACCATTACAATCTGATAAACATGATACATTATGTAATGTTTGTATAATATCATTATTCTTTAGATAATCTTCAATAAAATAATCCCAATTTATAGTTTCTTTTGGATATAGATAAGAGTCACAATAAACAATATAATCATACTTAATTTTATTTTTTTCAAAATATTCCCAAATCATGAATTTAGCATATCTAGACATATATATTTCTGATAAAGGATAAGTTTCATTAATGTCAGCATGTTTTGCAAGTTCTTTTTTTGATATATATATAGTATCCCATCCATCAAAATTAACATTTTTATCACATATAATTTTAAAATCGAAATTATCAAATTTTTTACCTTTTGGATAGTCAATAAATTCACTAAATTTATTAGATATAAGAGAAGTGATAAAACAAATCTTTAATCTTTTGTCTTTTTTATTTTTACCATTATATTTTCTAAATAAGATAAATAAATTAAAATTGATAATAATTTTTTTAATTACTTTTAAGATTTTTTTAAAGATTTTTTTAAATAAAATAATTAAAAAGAAAAATTGTATTATTCTAAATAAAAATAAGAACATTTTTTAAATATTATTATTATTATATATAATAATATTATATGCAGATACTAATTTACGGTCATCAAGGCTGGATTGGTAATCAAGTTATTGAAATTCTAAAAAAATAAAACATACTGTTATTTTCGGTAAAGTTAGAGTAAATAAGAAAGAAGCTTTAGAAAAAGAAATTATGGAATCAGAATTTATTCATATTATGTCTTTTATAAATAGAACTCATGGATCTATAGGAGACAAAATATACACCACTATTGATTATTTAGAACAAAAAGCAAAAATTTTAGCAGCTGATAGATCTAATAACTTTTTACATACAACTAAATTACAAAAGATGTATCCAAATGTAAAAAATATTAAGGCTAGTGTTAGAGATATTTTAAATGAAATTAAACTAATTAAATAATTTTTTATAATAATGATTATAATTTTCCAAAACTTCAATAGTTTTATCTACTATTTTTTCATACTTAACTTCTATTATTTTTTCATAATACATATATTCAGATAAATTATCTGACTCTTCTGTTATAACAATTATATTATTTAAGGTACATCTAGTACATCTTATCTCTTCATATATTATATAATTTTCATCAAAATGAATATTTAAAAGAATTTTATGTTGAAATAAATCAATATCTCTATCATCAAAATTAAAACCACAAATATTATTTACTTTAACACCTTTTTGAATTAATAAATTATAAATTTTATTTCTACGAGAATTTTGTTTTTTTTTATTTTTTAAATCTAAGCCTATTATTGCTACATCATATACTTTTTTAAAATTAAAAATTTCTGGTTTATACTCATTATATGGAAAATATTTAGATTGTATTCCAATCTCTTTTAATATTCTCACATTTTGATAAGAATAATCCAAAAATTTTAATTGAGAATGCATTTTTTTTAATTCTCTAATATAATTTAGCCAATAAGGAATACTTAATTGTTCTGTATTAATAAAGTAAGAATTTTCATCAAGATGTAAGCCATTAATTATTTTAAACAAAAAATATTTATTAGAATTTGGATAAGATCTTATTAATTTATTTAATTTTTCGCAATAATTAAATTTTTTATTATAGGATACTAATAATTGATCATCCGAAAAAATAGAGGTTAAATATTCTTTGCACAATTTATGTATATCCTTTTCACCAATTATAATGTTATTTTTAAAATTTATTTTTTTTTCAATTTTAATTGTATTCCTTTTTTCAAGACAGTAGTAAATTAAATATAATAATAGAATACCAATAAATAAAATAATACAAATAATTATTTTGAGTAGCATTATATTTAAAATAGATATTAAAAAAAAAAAAAAATAATTTAAGTGACTAATTAATTAGTTATAATAACTACAATTTTGTTTGGTTAAATATTATATAGTATAAATTATATGAAAAGGATCTTACAGGTTTTACCAAAATTAGAAATGGGGGGAGTTGAAAATGGAACAATTGATACTGCTATAATATTACAAAAAAATAGTATGGTTCCATTTGTAGCATCTGCAGGAGGAAAAAAAATAAAAGAGCTAGAAGAAAAAAATATACAACATTTTAGATTATGGTTAGATTCTAAAAATCCAATAATTATTTTTTTTAACTCATTTATTTTGGCTATAATTATATTTTTAAAAAGGATTGATATTGTACATGCTAGGTCACGAGCACCAGCATGGTCGGCTTGGTTAGCTTGTAAAATGACTGGGGCTACCTTCTTGACAACATTTCATGGTTTTTACAGTGGCTATGATAATTGTATAAAAAGACAATACAATAAAGTAATGACTTGGGGGAAAAAAATTATTACCCCATCAAAATTTATGAAAGAGCATTTAAAAAAATATTATAAAATTGATCAAGAAAGGATTATACCTATTTACAGAGGTGTTATAACTAATAGATTTATTAATGTTAATCCAAAACGAATTATTAATTTAAAACAAAAATACAAAATTGAAAACGAAAAAGTAGTAACATTACCTGGAAGACTGACGGATTGGAAAGGTCAACTTGTTTTTTTAGAAGCTATCCAGAAAGTAAAACTAAATAATATAAAATATTTAATAATAGGAAATGGAAGTTCTAAATACAAAAACCAATTATTAAAAATTATTAATGATAAAAATTTAGATGTCATAATAGATTCTGAATGTAATGATATTCCTGCATTATATAATCTATCGGATATTATCATTTCTGCATCTACCTCCGAAGAGACATTTGGACGAGTATCTGTTGAGGGTCAGTCTGCTGGAAAAGTTGTTTTAGCAACATCTATAGGAGGGTCACTAGAAACTATAATCGATAATAAAACAGGATATTTCTTTGAGCCATTTAATAGTTTAAAATTAGCAGAATTAATTGAAATGGTTATTAAAAATAATATAAATATGAAGGATGAAGGTAAAAAGAATAGCCAAAATTTTGATATTAGTGTATTTGAAAAAAATATTTTAAAAGTATATAATAAGATATAATGAAAATATTATCAATATGTTCAGTTGAATATAATTATCAACAAGCAAAAGGTATTATAAAATGGTTAAATGGAGATAATGAAAGTATGGTATTAAAAATTCCTAATATTAAAAATATTATAGTGTCTTATTTATTGTTATTTCTTTATTTTACAATATTCAGATGCTATAAATTTGTTCATTTTGAAAAAGATTTTGATGTAGTAATAGTAACAGGAAAGTCTGTTATTGCTCAATCAATCATCTTGGCTCATCAATTAAATGTACCGATATGCTCCGTCCAAAAACCTTTCGGATTTCCTAGTTATTTATTTAAATATCAATTTATACCTTATCATGATATTAAAGGTGAACCATCTGGAAATCAAATACCAACACTAATTGCTCCCAATTCTTTAGAATATGTTGATTCTAAAACTAGAGAGAAAACAATATCATTATTTATAGGTGGTGAAGTTCATGGTAAAAAATTTGATTCAGAACCTGTTTTAAATACTATTAATGTAATAAAAAATAATATTAAAGATTTTCAACTTAATATAGTTACATCTAGAAGAACACCGAATGATTTAATTGAAAAAATAAAAGATATTGACAATACATATGATTCATATATGGATGCAATAAATAAATCACAAATAATTATAGTAAGTGATGATAGTTTTTGTATGATAAGTGAGGTAATACAGACTGGGTTAAAACCATATATTATTACTACTAATAATTCAACACCTAAATTAAAGAATGGAATTGAAAAATTATTGGAATATAATTTAATAAATTTCTTTACAACCTATGACAATTTAAAATTTCTCCCTATAAATAGAAAAGAATATGACAACATATTTGGTAATTTCTCAAAATTGTTTTAAATTACTAAATTATACACCCATAGTAATAAATTATATTATAGTATTTTATTATTATGAATCTTAATAAGTATACAAAAAATACCTTTCCATATTTATTTTTAGAAATGGAAGATTGTTTTACAAATGAAACAATAAAGGAATTCAATGATATTATTACAAATAAGGTAGAACCTTATATTAACACAGAAAATTACAATGGTGAAAGAACTAATGGTAATAATAGATATTTCTTTAATAATCAAAGTATTAAAGATTATCCAAATATAGAAAAAGTAAAAGATTATTTATTATCCAGAGAAGCTGTCAAGTTAATCGAATCATTGGGTGGTATTGATTTAAATAATTCTTATCTAAGAATGGAGGCTATTTTAGATAAAAAAACTTTTTGGCTTAAAAAACATGTTGATATTAAAGAAAAATTAGTTTCATTTTTAATATATATTAATGATACAAATGAACCAATTGAAAATGGAACTGATATTTATAAAGAAGATTTAACTCTTTTCAGATCAGTCCCTTTTAAACATAATTTAGGCTATATGTTTTTCCCTTCTGATAATACATGGCATGGTATGGAACCAGGTAAGAATATTAAATATAGAAAATCAGTCTTAATAAATTATGTAACTTTTAAAACAGATTGGCAAGTAAAAAAATAAAAGACAAAGAGTAAAATAAAATAGATATTTATATGTAATAGGGTTAAATATAAAATTAATTAAACTTTTATGATTTTTTATCTCAATTATAGATTCAGTGACATCATTATCAATTTTCATAAAATTTTTTTCTTTATTTTTAAAACTTATATCTTTTTCAATATACTGATCAGTTAAAGTATGCATTTTTTTTAATGTCCAATTTTTAGTAAATTTAGTTAATCCACAATAATGCAAAACACTTATTTCATTATAAGGTGGATAATATTCTACAAATTTATTTATTTTTTCATTCCATCTTATCTTGTATGAAAAAAAATAATTGCAATAATCAGGTAATAATTCATATTCTATATCATCTAAATAAACTGCATAGCCTATTGATAATTGATCACTTGAAAAAAGATTTCCTCCATTATCAATTATATACTTTTGTCTATTTCTTATAATTTCCCAGGATTTTGATTTTGCATGTAAACAAAATACTCCACTGTTTAATGTTGCTACCGCTTCTAATTTTGTTATTTCGTTCGAAGATAATGGTATAGTCTTGGTGTTTTTGTATAAAATATTTCTTAGAAAGAACAATGAATATGTTTTAAATGGTAATATTTTTTTGTATTGAATAGTCTTAGTATCGTATCTAGAAGATTGTGATTTTATACCCAATTTATCTTTTAAGCAGATTTGATGACAAATGTGAAAAATTTCATTATTTTGAATCCAAGTATCTGCATCTAACCAAATTAATGTTGTGGCATTTATATTATTTTCTTCAGCCAATACATCTAACCATAATCTCAATATATTAATTTTGCTTTTTTTATCTGTTATTATATGATCTAATTTATTATATTTTATTATATGACAGTTCTTTTCTTTTAAGATACGAGTGTTTTCTTGACTTAATCCTCCGTCAATTATTCCTATTTTTATGATTTTATTAATATGTCTTATAGAATTTATTAAATCATTTATTAATCCAAAATATTTATCATTCCCTCCCGTAAAGACACAAATTTTGTTCATATATTATATATTATATATAAATGAAAATTATTTTAAAATATAAAATAAATAAAATAAAGAAAATAATTTATAATCAATAAAATAAAAATATATTATTTATTATTGATACTATTTTTCTAGGTGATTCTATTCGTGACTTTTTATTAATTTATCAAGTTAAGCTTAAAAATCCATTTAGTAATTTATTTATTAAAATTGATAATAAAATACCTATATTTTTAAAAACTTTTAATGATAATATTTTTAATGCAGTGTCTTCCGAAGAAATTGATAATATGTTCTTTGATTTAGTTTTAGTAATAAAACCTAATTTAAAAAAATTAAAAATTAATTGCAAATACTGTATATATTTAGATTATGTATATGTTAAATATAATATGATGACTCATTGTATTATTAAATTATTAGATAAAGACATTAGATCTATTATTCATAGTTATATTCAAAATCATTTGTTAGATTTACCCAATAAAAATAAATATATTTCTGTTGGAATTGGGTCAAAAACTGCTGCAAATAAGGGACTTAAATTAAATGACTTTCAAAATCTAATTTATGTGTTAATTACTAATAATCCAGACATTACTTTTATGCTTTTGGGATTAAAAAAAGAATTAATTAATAATAATCTTAAATTAGTATTAAATAATAGTAATGTTATAAATAATTTAGATGTTGATGTAAAAGATAGATCATTTAAAGATATTGTAAATTTAATATATAATAGCAAAATTTATATAGGTAAATCTAGTGGGTTTTTACATGTAGCAGGTATTTGTAATGTAGATTCAATATACTTTTCTCATATTAAAATAAATTATTCCAAAAATTTTTATTATAATAATAAATTATTTTATAATGAATCTTGGACACCTTTGTCTGATAATATTTTTAGAATAAATGATAGTAAACCAAAATTTAATTTATTTTTTGAAAAAGTTAATACATATATAAATGAAAAATTTATTTAGGAATGAAAAAATCTTCAACCTTCAAATTTGAATCACCCACTCTTCTTAAAATATCCTTAATGAAAACATTTTCTGTTAAATCTGTAAATGTTCTTATTCCATCATCAGCATCTTCATATAATTCACTGTTTTGTAACATACCTGAATCTAAGAGTATATCACATAATCCAGTACCACCTTTTATTACTCTACCTGCCATAATTCTAGATGATACACTTCTCATGTAATCAGTTTCATTAAATATACCAGCTACTATTAATTGTTCGATAGTCTTTTCAAAAGATGCTCTGGCTAATGGATCGGTATCTAATCTATTAATACCATGTCTATCTATTGAAGTGATTGCCCCGGTATGGGTCATAACATCTACTAAAACAGCCAAGTGATGATGATTAATACTCGAACCACCGGATTCATAAGCTGAGTTATATTCATGTAATAAAGCCGCTCTAGCCGCTTCTATACCAAATAGATGATAGATATGATAAATATCATTAGTTGACGTCTTATTTAAATCTAATCCTTTAATATATCTAATATCTACCATATTTATACCATCTGTATAAATTACATTATGTTTCTTGACTTCTACGTCACCATTTTCTTCATTAAACGTCATCAATCTTTCATTACTTATTTCGACACTGTCTACATTTTGAATACCTTTCAAAGTAATTCTATTAATCACAGTTGTGAAAAATTCTTTCAATTGTTCAAAATTGTATGAACTCATACTAAATCTAATATGTACAATTGGAACAGGACTGGAATCATAATTTGCCAAGATAGCACATCTTGAGATCTTTGCAATAAGATCCTTTTCTTGTTTCTTAAGGTTTTTCAAGTCTGAAAAGTTCTTTTGCCAATAAATAATGAATTTAGTTTTAATGTCTATTAAAGTCACCTCTTTATCGAGTAACTTTTCCCTATCTAAAACCAATCTAAATACAAACGGCATTGTCTTTAATTCTGTTTTTTGATTATTTACAAAAAATGGATTTTCTACTTTATCTTCTTTTAATAATTTACCTTCGTCTGTATCAGACGCCATTCCTGGATTATAAAATATTTGAGCTTTATTAATTAAATCTTGAATGTTCACATATTTTAAACCAGATGCAATTGCTGTAGCCATTGCTTTGTTTTCTAAATGTTCTTCTTGTAAGAATATTGACATTTTAGGTGTCTTTATATTCTTACTATAATTCAAAAGTTCCTTAATTCTAGGAACACCCATATTACCCGTACCTTTAGTACCAACACCAGCAAAGTGCTTTGTATTCAAGGTCATCTGAGTTGTTGGTTCACCAACTGATTGAGCAGCAATAATACCTACCATTTCTCCAGGTTCAGTCATGGATTTAATGAAAGCTATTGATAATTGTTCAATTATGTAATCAAATATTTTTTTACCAATTTTATATTCCATAATACATCTCTTAGGAGCTAGGTATTCGTATAAAGTTACTCTTAATAAATATTTGAATGTTTGTTCATCTCTGTTTTTCAATGATTCCGGATCATCTAATTCTTTTTCACTTAATGCCATTAGTCTTGTATGTTTGGCATTTAAGAATTTTTCTATTTCATTTACTACATAAAAAGGATCCAAATTATCATTGGATTTCATCTTAATACTATCTTGAATGATTCTATAAATATTCATAGGTAACATATATTTATCATGCAGAATCATATAATTTCTTCTAGCCAACATTTGAATTTTTCTCATGTTATTTCTAAAACTTAACATTTTCTGATAATATTCTTCATTAAATGACTCTAACTTTTTACTATCTAATTTTGAATCTTTACTTATCTTTTTTAATTCATCTTTGGAAAAGATGAATTTGTCTTTTATTTTTTGATTGTTCATTGCAAGAATTAATAGTTTTATTTCTGTTTGAATTGATTGGTTACAACCACTATCACCATAACAATATTGAATAATTGTATTATTGGCATTTCTTACAGTACCATCATATTCAACATGAATATCTTCCATACCTTTAATCAATTTTCTAGATATATAACCTGTTACGGCTGTCTTAATGGCGGTATCAATTAAACCTTCTCTACCACCCATAGTATGGAAAAATTGTTCTTGTGCTTTTAATCCATCTACATATGATGATGCCACAAAACCTCTAGCTTGCGGAGTATCATCATTTTGATAGTAATGAGGAAGAGTTCTATTATTTACTTTCTTTTGTACTCTTTTAGAATCAATAATTTGTTGACCTAAACAACCCATAATCTGACCAATATTCAAATCACTACCCTTTGATCCGGATTTAGCCATTAATGAGAAATTATTTAGAGGAGTTAATTGATCAGAAATCATTTTTCCAATATTACCTCCTATAGTATTTAGTTCAGAAGTCATTGAGTCTTCAAAAATAGATGGATCTAATAAATTAGTATCGTTTTCCATATCTGTAATCTGATATTCAATGTCCAAAACTTTTGTAGAAATAATGTTTCTAATTTTGTCTAAAATATCCTTGGATAGCAGAGTATCTCCAAAACCAACGGTTTGACCTGCTAACATCAGATAATTAAGAATTAATCTTTGAGTATCATCTATAAAAGTTCTAGTTTTATCAGCTCCGTATTTATCCCAAATATAATGGATAATACTGTTCTTTTTGTATGATAATGAACTTTTATCTAATTTACCTTTTAAAATTTCTCCATCTTTTATTTCAAAAGTAATTTTTCCTTCATCATTATATTTTACAGAGTTAATTCCTTCTGGAATAATGTATGAAAAGACTTTATCACCGGTGTATTCTTTATCTTTATCTAATTTCGCATAAGAATCTGCTGAAGTATACATAAGTACACTCATCGCTTCTTCCCCTGTTAATCTAGTTTCTGGTAATGTTAAATGATAAGCTCCTACTAAGGCATCTTGTTTACAACCAATAATAGGATTACTATCTTTAGCTGAAATAATTTGTCTTTTAACGTTAGCTATCAATTCCAATTCCATTTGTGTTTGAATAGATTGAGGAACAAAAAGATTCATTTCATCACCATCAAAATCAGCATTATATGGTTCTGTTACTGACACATTAACTCTAAAAGTATTAACACTCATATTAGGAATAACCTTGATTTTATGACCCATCATACTAATTTTATGTAAAGTGGGTTGCCTATTAAAAAGAATCATATCACCATCTACAATATGTCTTTCTACAATGTCCCCATAATTTAAATCAACGGCTCTTTTTCTATATTTCAAATCAATAATATAAGTATTTCCTCCTGTTCCTAAAGTTGATTGTCTAAATACAAAGTTAGCACCTGGATAGATATCTCTACCATTTTTAACTAACTTTTTTAATCTATCAATATTATAAGGTGTTACTTCTTCCGGAAATGTTAAATCTCTTGCAATTTTTTCTGGAATACCTACTTCATCAATATCAATATTTGGATCAGAAGTAATTACACTTCTACCAGAAAAATCGACTCTTTTTCCCATCAAATTCGATCTTACTCTACCAGCCTTTCCTTTTAATCTATCAGAGACTGATTTAGAAGGTTTACCTCCTGTCTTATATTCTGATTTAGGAAGAGAAACAGACTCGTTGTCAAAATATGTGGCAACATGATATTGTAATAAATGATGATTATCTAAATTATATTTTGATTCTTCGCCAGTTAAACTTTCTTTATCTAGTTGCTTTCTAATTCTTATATTAGCTTTTAAAATATCTGATATCTTTAAAGTCATAGAATCTTCTAAGGTCGACGAAGCTAAAAAATCTATTTTTGCAGTTGGTCTAATAATTACTGGAGGAATTGGGAAAGTTTTTATAATTAAATCTTCTGGTCTATTCAGTTCAGGATTAAATCCTAATAGTCTACAATCTGTATCACTAATATTTTTTAGAATATCATAACACTGTTTAGGACTTAAAAAATCTTTAATTTTCTTTTTACCTTCTGTAATAATTCCTGTAACTTCGTCTTTCATAATAGTTGAAACTTCAGTTTCGATAATAATTTTAATAGTCCCTGTTGATTTCTTAATTTCTTGTTTGATTTTGGGCACAGGGGCACCACAATTATTGTCAATTCTGGGACAATAACTAACATTTTTACAAAGGGCTCTCATTTCGGCAAATCTATGTTTGCCTTTTTTATTCTTTAGAATAGCTTCTAATTCTTCTTCTGTTTTATCAACGAGTAGACAGGAACATTTTAGACATACACAAGATAATGTGTATTTAATGTGATCTAAAAAAACCAATATGAAATACTGGTTCTGCTAAATCGGTGTGTCCAAAATGTCCTGGGCATTTAATAGAGTCTAATCCACATGTTGTACAATTTAAATGAATATCACATGAACCCATTCTCAAATCAACTAAACCACCTTTTTTTGGTTCAAAGTTATCATAGGATTCAGGAAGATTAATACCAAAGGTATCCTTTTTAACTGATGAATAATTTCTGACTTCTTTATTTCCAAAAATACCGAATTGGATTTTTTCTATATTTACAACATCTTCATTGTATGCATAGTTATCAACTGACATTTTGATTAATTATTTTAAGATACTATTTATGCTTTAAGTAATACACACAAGTTCAAATAAATTCATCTTTTTTTAAAATTACAAATTATTTTATTATATTTTTATTTTATTATATTTTTTTTAATATCTAACACCATATTATCCAACTTTAACTGTATTTCTTTTTGAAAATCATTAATATCATCATATGCTAAAGTTTGAAGCGTTTTCATTTCTATTTTATTATTATATAAATTTAAAATTTTTTCATATAATTTTTCCAAAGTATTTATTTCAACAATCCATTGTTTTTGAAAATTACTATTTAAACAATTATAATTTAATATACAAGTTTTATTTATTGCCACCTCTGCTAGAACATAACTCCAATCCTTATTTTTTTTTAAATCTAAAATACATAAATCAGCTTTTTTACTAAAATATTTTAATGTTGTTTTTTCAAATCCTATAATAATGTCATAATCTATAAAGATAGTGCCAAGGTCAACTGGTTCATTATCCCATATATAATATTTGGTACTATTTAATTTAAAAATTGTGATAATCTCATATTTAGATTCTAATGGAATTAAAAATATACCTTTTTGTTCAGATCTTGCCTTTTTTATTTTATTAAATAAATCTAAAAAATTATTTATATTATTTTTATTATGAGAAACAACTAAAAGACAGTTTAATTCATTACATTTGGACATTAAGCTATAAGGTTTAGCATTTAATATTTTAATATTACCTATATAATTTTTACAATAATGATTCTCTTGGGAATTGTAAGTAATATCTGAAAAATAATTAATAATTTTATTACGATACTGATTTTTATTATTTTGCCAAATATATATCTTTATTTTTAGTATTTTAGCAATAAACAAAAAAATAAGGGATATATTTTTTGAACTTATAATTATAATCTTAGGACGATAACATATTAATGTTATAATATAGTCAGGAAGAAATGATTCTTTTTTGAGAAGGGTTTTTGATGAATCAATTATTTTTCTTTGAATAATATTATGTCCTCTTTTATCCTCTACTGAAATCAAATGCAAAATTTTTTTTCTTTCTAATGAGGCAATTAGAGGGTAAAAGTTCAAAGCTTCATCTTCATCTCCTATAGAAATCAATACATCAATTTTATTTTTTTTTGCATATTCTTTAATACCTTTTCTACTGTCTAATTTAAATTCTTTAATAAAACTATATCCTTTAACTAAAAAGATAATAATTGTAATGGAATAATATAATACATTAAAAGGAATTTTAAACATTATTATTGTAATATTTAAAATAATTTAAAAACAGGTAGCTTAATCATTCTTTATCTCTAAATTTATTACATCCATCCACATTCCCCATTTATCTTTCCATGTCCATAATTTCTTTAATCTGATTTTTCCACAAACTTTACTTTTAGCAGGACAACCAGATAAGGGTATTTCTGAATCGTCTGTAATATGTACTCTAATTAAAGGATCAAATTTACCATTTTTTCTAATACTAGATACAAAATTTTCACATAAATCAAAATCATCTATATGTTTTAATTCTTCTATATTTTTTTGAAAATTTTCTTCATATCCAGATAATTGACAAAACAAATTTCTAATATCGTTATCCCCTTCCATATTTGTAAATTCTAGATTAATTACTCTTTTATTATTATATTCTTCTATACCAAAAGGAGTTTTTAATCCAGGGATATCAAAAATAATTTCGTTTTGATCGCTGTATAGTAAATAGGAGCCTTTCTTCTCCTTTTCAATTCCAATATTTTCCATATTACAATATGTATTATTTAATACTTTATATACCTTAATTATTTTTTTTTTTTTTTCATCAGAAAAGTATGAGCCCACCTTTATCATTTATGGAAATATATTTTGTTAATGCAATTGATTTATAACTACTAGGTTTCTTTTCAGATTTAATATAATTTTCGATGATTAACCCATTTGTTTTTTAGTATGATTATTATTACCAAATAATTATCTTCATACTTAAACATTGTTACAATTGAAAGGAAGTATTTATTATTATTTTTATTTAATAAAGGGGTTTTTATTGATTTTTCTAATTGATTAACATATCTTGTTATTTTATAGTTATTGTGCATATTAGCTTTTCCATTTAATATTTGTTTTATGATTTAATTTTCATATGACCATGCTTATTAAATTGTTCTTTTATTGTATTCTTCGTCTGATTTAAATTTATAAATAAAAACATTAGTATTAACCAAATATTAAACGTATTGTTTCCATATTATAAAAATATTAGATTTATTTTTATAAAATAAAAAATAAATATTTTTTTCTTTTATAAAAATAAATGATTCAGAAATTAACAGCAGATATATTGTACAAATGCATGAATGAATTAAAAAAAGAAGAGAATCAAGTAAAGATTAATTCTAATATTGTTAAACCTATTATTTCAAATTTATCAAGTAGACTTTACCCATATATGGTTATATTATTCATTATGTATATTCTTATTTTAATATTAATTATTTCTATTTTAATCCTAATTTTATTTAATAAGAAAAAATAATATTATTTAAATTTATAATGCCTACTAGAGAATACAATAGAAAAATTTATAATGATACACAATATCTTTTAAATATATTATCATATGGGGACTTACCTCCTGAACTCCAACGAAAACAAAAACGGTTTGTTCCTGAAATTGAACCTCAACTAATTGATTATGATCAAGCTCTTTTCAAAAAATTTTTTCCTAATAATAAGGATATTAATTTTAGAAATCTAAAACTTTCCAATATAGGTGCTTATAGTATTACTGATCCTGATACTGCACAAATGATTTCGGATATTATAAAAAAATTTTTAGATACTCCACTTACGATAACAGACGCAACGGCAAATATGGGTGGAAATTCTATAAATTTTGCTCAAAACTTTCAAAAGGTAAATAGTGTAGAAATTATACCTAAACATTGTGAAATATTAGAAAATAATTTGAAAGAATACAAATTACTAGATAAAGTAAATATTATTTGTAAAGATTATTTAGATGTGATGATGGATATTAAACAAGATGTTGTATTTTTTGATCCTCCATGGGGAGGGAAGGATTACAAAAGAATTCATAATATGAATTTAAAATTAGATGAAATTGACATAATAGATATAATAAATGCAATTAAATCAGTTACAAAACTTGTAGTATTAAGAGTTCCTTTTAATTATGATATTATAGGTTTTTTAAGAAGAACTGATTACGATAAAGTAAATATTTTTAAAATAACGGGTAAAAATAAATTTGATCCTACTAAAAAACATATTCGATTTTATGTAATTGTAGTTGAAAAATAGATTTTCTTTTTTTTATATATATAAATTATAATAATGAATACTTTATCAAAATTGATAATTTTTTTTATATTCTTATTTTTGTCTATTTTATCAGGCTTAACAGGTAAAGATAATAATAATATTATAAAAAATAAATTGTTTTTATTTACTGGTGTATTTATTTTTCAATTTATTTTAAATTTAATAGATGAATATAAAAAGAGAAATAGATATCGAACAATTAAACTCAATGATATATTAATAGATAGTGTCCAAGTTTCAGCTATGGCAATTATAGGATACTCTGTTTATGTTGACCTTTTATTAATGCCATCAACACATAACTTCATTAAACCTTATATTGGAAATAAAGTTAAAAATAGTGCCAGTATTTCATGCGTAATATTATTTTTTGTATCGGTTTTTATACTTTTTAAAAAAATTATAACTAGCTAGAAAATACTTTAATATAATAATATTTTTTTGTTATTAAAAAAAAAATCTAAATATAAAATTGTTTTTTTATATATAAATTTATTTTCTGTTTTTTATTTATAATTAGTAAATATAATGAATCCTGCATTAACACATGTTGCAAAATATTTAATATATGGAGTTTTAATTTACGTATTAATCATGTTAGTTCCTAATAAACAGATGAAAAATAATGAATCATTAATGATAGTTCTCGTTGCAGTTGGGAGTTTTATGCTTTTGGATAATTTATGTCCTAACTTAAAAAATGTTGAAGGGATGAACAATATTAAACCCAGTAATTCAGATTCAATTCAACAACCTGTAGATTTGGACTTGGAAGTTTATTCTAAACCAAGCATGGAAGAACGAAGTGAATCTCACCATCCAGAAGAATCTCATCATCCAGAAGAATTAATTAATGATGAATCTGAAATGGAAACAGAAAATTATACTGAAGATGAAATGGATAATCAAGTAGAAGAAATGGAAAGAGAAATAGAAGAGCAAGAAGAAATAGTCGATCAGAAAATAGAAGAAGAATTAGGATGTGATTGTTCTGATGAAATAAAGAAAATTAGAGATTTATTTACTCAAGAAGTTAAGAAAATTCAAAAACAGAATAAAAAAATTACTAAGGATTTACAAAGTTATAAACAAAAATACCAAAAAGAAAAATCTAGAAATAATATTGCTCCTGAAAATATTGAATTAGAAAACTCAGAAGAGCAAGAAATTTATGATGAATCAAGTTTAAATAAGAATAAAAAAAACGAATGGAATGATTCATTAGCAGAAGCACAAAAACTGTTAGGTTTTAAAGCAAAAAATATGAAAAATTTGAAGAGAATTCAAAAAATAAAATTGATTAGAAAGGCTAGTGAACTAATGATTAGAAAAGAAATAATGAAAAGTTTAGGTGTCATAAATGTACCTTATAATCATTTAAAGGTTGCTACTCGAAATAAAATAGACAGAATGACCTTGAAAGCAATGGAATTAGAGGATAGTATAATATCTTCGGTTTTAAATAAAGGTTCTATCAAAAAACCAACAAAAAAAACTAAGAACTCTTATACTAAATATAATCCATATAACTCTAATAACCCCAGAAATCCAGATGATATAACCGATGTTCCTTCTAGTGAAGAAGAATGGAATGAATTAAAGTATTCTGAATTAAATCCTCAATTAGAAGTTCCTTTAGGAAGCTTTGACAAAACGTTTACAGATAAATGGACTAAAGGTTGGGATGAAGAAGGCTATGTATATTTAAATACAGATAAATGGAAAGTTCCAATGCAACGGCCTCCTATTTGTGTTACTAATACACCAAGTACTGTTGTACCTTCCATAACATCCGGGTATCCCGTAAATTTAATGAATTGGGAAGAATCCAATAAAATAGAAAATGGTCATCCCTTAAATATTCCCTACATTAATGATAAAATAAATGCTAAATTAAATCCAAATAAACCCGTTTACAGATCTAATTAATTATTACTCGAATTTGATGATTTTGGAGGATTATAATCTACAATATTCATTGATAAATCATTTGTAAATGATCTTATCAAATTATATATACTAGAGTTGTATCTACACCCCCTATATTTAATATTAGCCCAAATTTTAGAAAATTTTTCTAATTCTATATCGTTATATTTATCCCCATTTTTTATTTTAATTTTCAAAATTAATTCAGCTCTAGAATTAAAAACCGATTCAGATTCATCTTGTAAGGGTTCAATATCAATTTTTGCTTTACCTTTAGTAAAAATCATTATATTTAAGTAATAAAATATATATATTTCTTAAATAATATTTAATCAATTTTTAATTTTTTCTAAATCTATTGTATATAAAATGACAAAATATTCAGTTGACTACAATATTAGTCCAATGCAAATAGGAACCATTGTTCAAGAAGGTGGTTTTTTGGCGGATAATAAAAATTTATTAATTACTATAGGAATTATCTTATTAGTAGTTTTGTTCCTATCAAGAACATCTAAAAAAAATAATACAGTAATAGCTGCAGCTATTGAAATAGATCCTACTGTCGAACATATTATGGACGACGGTAGTGTAATGAAACATGTAGATCATAACCCTAAATTACATGGTCCTTATCCTAAAGGTCATCCTTTATATTCAGCTTGTTCTTCTAATATTATTCAGCAACCTAAACAAAGACAACCACCACAACAGCAATTACAAATACCAACTAATGACGTGAGATATTCTCCATCCGGTGGTAATTCAGTTCCTCACGGTGTTACAAATCCTGATATTGCACCATATGCTAGAGTTTAAAATAATTAAGCTTCTATATTCTATAATAATTAAGCTTCTATAATCTATAATAATTAAGCTTCTATAATCTATAATAATTAAGCTTCTATAATCTATAATAATTAAGCTTCTATAATAAAGGATACAACTTTTTTTTTTATTATAATATAATAAGTATGATAAAAATCAAATTAAATCATAATAAATTTTCACCAAATGATTGTATGTATAAAGAGGAGAATAAAGAAGATTTTGAATATAAAATTGATTGTAAGATAGATGAAGAATTATTAAATACTAAAAAGGTTTATAGTAAATATTTTCAAAAAAATGGTTTTCAAAGATTCCATCGAATCTATGATTATTTTATTTATGAAAAGAAAAATATAGAAAAAGAATTTAAAACACCCCATGTAACAAATGCTTGGATTAAATTTCAGGAATTAGTCACAGATTTTCAATTGATCCCTGATTCGGCTGATAAATTTATTTATTTTGATAATGCGGCTTTTCCTGGGGCTTTTATTTATGCTATTAATCACTATGTTAGTACAAAAACAGATATTAAAGATTTTTTATGGTATGGTAGTTCATTATTAGGAGGTGAAGATATAGCTTTACAAGACAGATATAAACTTTATAAAAGATTTCCAGAAAAATGGTTAATGGATGATAAAAATAAAGGGGATGTAACAGATATTAACAATATTGAATATTGGGAAAAATATTTTCATAATACTGTAGACCTGTATACATCTGACTTAGGGATGGATGTATCACATGATTATGCAAAACAAGAAGAGATTCAATTACCCCCTAATATTGGTCAAATTTTAGCTGGGTTGGTAGTTTTAAAAAATGGAGGATCGATGGTAACAAAACAATATACTATATTTTTATCTCAAAATCTTTCAATCTTAGCTTTATTAACAAATTTATTTGAAGAAGTTTATGTAGCCAAACCTATTACCTCTAGACCTTTTAATTCTGAAACCTATATTGTATGCAAAAAATTCTTAGGCCCTTTCAAAAAGGATACTCCTGGATTTTTAATTATTAATGAAATTAAAAATAAAATAGCAAATTACAATAAATTAGCCTTTATTAAAAAAAAATGTTTCGATAAAAATTTTTTAAGTTCGATAAAAGATGTATTTAATAAAATATTTTATCGTCAAATAGACATAATTTATGAGGAAATGAAATTATTTGATAAATTAGAAAAAACTAAGACTTTTAAAGAAAGAAAGAAAATCTATGAGTTGATTGAAAAGAAAAGAAGAAGTGTTGTAGACATTTGGAATAAGACTATTAAACTAAAAAAATTAGAAAAAAGAAAAATTTAAAGGAGTTTAAAGAAATATAAATTAAATTATGTATATGGAAGAGTTTGTTCAATCTACCCGAACCGCATTATTTGAGAGTTTAAATAATTTGTTTGATACTTTAGAGGAACATTCTAAGGAATTAGATATTAAAAGTAAAAAAATAATAGAATTAGAAGCTGAAGTTGAAAAAAAGACTGCAGAATTAGACACCTATAACAAAGTATCATTTATTGGAAATCTTACTAAACAAATTACACAAAGAAATGAGACTATTGAAGTTTTAAACAAAAGGATAAAAGCATTACAAAAATCCAAATCGGAAAGTAATGATGTACCTGAACCAGTCATTGATGATGAAGATGAAGAAGATAATGTTTGGTTAATTAGAGAATTAGACAATAAAAAATACTTAGTTAATACAGAAAGTAAAAAAGTACATGTATTATTACAAAACGAAACCCCAGGAAATATTGTGGGAAGAATTACAAGTAAAGATAAATTTAAAAAATACTCAGAGCCTAAAGAATATTGTAATTGAATTTAATAATTTTTTTATAAATTAATAAATTTAATTAATTATATAACAATTTATTTTTAATTAATTTTTTTCCAAAGGGATACTGTTCTGGTATGATTTTTATTATCAATTTGTATTACTATTTTTTCAGCATTATCTACAGATGTTGATATAATATCAAAAATAAGTACTCCCTCTTTATGTTGGAAAGTTTTAGTAGTAGATATTTTTCCGTTACCTGTATTATTTGCTATTACATAAGCATTATTATTATATGTTATATGTAAATGATTATACTCTTGGTTAAGTAAGAGATTAGAATGACTTGAGGGAATCAATACATCCCTTAATGTAAAGTCCCACAGAATTCTAGCAGAATTATTTCCATTATGACTACTTGCTTGTATATCATATAAATGTTTAATGGTCGAATTCTGATTATAAAGTTCTGTTACAGTATTCATCTCATGTACATAACCATCTTTCATCGCTTTGAAACCCTTGTAAATATAATATGAGGTATATTCTGGTAAATATTCGTAGCCTGGTAAAACTTTATTATCAAGTTGCGGATATTTAAGATTTTGAAAAGGTATATATTCTTCTATCACTATTATTTGTCCTCCAAATGGGTAAACACCATCTTCTTCCTGATGCTCACACTCCAACTTTGATGACCCATCGTATGCAATATATTTTACCTTTGCAGGATCATATGGTCCTGGTTGACTTTGGTTAGATTCACATCCTTGTCTATCTTTTGTATTTTTTTGATATTTATATTTATAGCCTGTATACAAGGTAGCAGCTATTAAGCCAGTTTTTTTTTTCTTTACCATTTTCTTCTCTAAAACTAGTATATATATTTATTTTAATACTGATGGTAAATACATCTAAATATTATTATTTTTTAACTAAGTAATATACAGATCTAAGACCTACACCTTCATCATCAGTATAAAATAATATTAATATTTTATTAACTTTTGAAGATATATCGGTATTTGATATAACATCTCCTAAAAGATAACCATTTGCATAGAGATTTATGTCATCTTTAGCATATTTATTTTGAGTGCCGCCTGTCATTATTAGATTATGACCATCTCTAGTTATAATATTAATTGTTTGATTTATTGAAATTCCTGTTAAATTATCCGAAGATGTTATATTTTCATCATCTACTACCACTGATTCTTGCCATATCATTTTAGTCATTGCATTACCATAAAAATCAAAACTTCTATTTACAGAAACTGCATCATGATGTCTTTCATCACTTGCGATTTTCTTATGAAGATTAACATTTTCTAAATAACCCATATTTTCTAAATGACAATTACCCCATGTAAAAAAAGCTTCCGCTTTATCAGGCATTTGATATATTTGGTTCAATTGTTTCCATAATTCTGAGTTATCTTTCTTCCAGTTTTGAATTGTTGGATATTGAGAGTTAATATTTGGAATTAAAATTTGTTGTATGATAGGTAAATCTTCACTTGATTGACATCCTTGTCTATTTTTTGTATCTTTAGAGTATTTGTAACCAGCATACAATGTTGCAGCTACTAAACTTGTCCTTTCTTTCTTTTTCATCTTTGCTATATTATCTATATATTTTTTTTTATTATAGGACGGGAAATACCTGTTAAAATTAATAATCTAATATTATAGTCTCACAATTATTTAAAAATACATATTTCTTATTATGAATAAATTCCATAAAATGTTCAATAAATGCACCATGAGTTACTATTGCTATATGTGTAGCATCTAAGGATCTTAACATATTATCTACATATAAGATTCTTTCTTCTTTTTTATAATCGTTTTCTTTAATTAAATTATCCTTATCAAAATCATCAATATTTTTTATGATCAAAGAAAAATTAACATGAGGAAATTCTAACACCGATTCTGTTAAAGGAATTCTTAAATCACATGGATTACAAATAATTTCTCTTATCTCTTCTAAGGCTATCATATCAACTTTTCCAAATAGGCAGGTAGCAGTCTGTAATGTACGTGTTAATGGCGAAACAAATATTTTGTTGAATTTAATTTTTTTTAATCCTTCCTTTTTTTCTAATATTTGTTGATGTCCTTTAGGAGTCAGTTCAGGATTAAACAAATGATAGTTTTCATTTACATTATGATAACCTTCTGCATGTCTTATTAAATAAATTTTTTTGGTCATTTAATTACTTATTTTACGTTTTTATCTTTAAATTATTAAATAATTATAAATAATTATGGAACCAAAATTACCATGGCAATGCCACTCTCAAGAATTCTTTAATTATCCAACTGTAATTACTAAATCTTCCATTCATTTAGCAGGAGACGGAAGATTTTCTTTACAAGAAATAAAAAACGGTAGTATAATCAGGACTTCTCCAATAATAACTTTAAATCAATACATTATAAAAAAACAAAAGGGATGTATTAAAATAAATTCTTATTCTGAACTTGAAAAATTAAAAGAACATTTAAAACAAATTGATGATATAGATATAGAAAAATACCTATCTTGGTTCTTTTTTGGTATTGATAATAGTTTGTTTTTATATACAGAATCATTTCATATAAATCATTCTATGAATAATAATGTTAATCCAATAATTAAATATAATGAATTACAAGAAATATCTACTACAGATATTGATTGTAATACAGAATTTTTTTGGAATTATAATAATTTTAAGTTTCCGAACTTTTATTACAAGTGGTGCAAAGATAATAATTTAACAAATGTAATCGATATAATTAATAATATTAATCACATGACTATACATGAATAATTACTAGTCCCCTTAATTTTACCTATTAAATATTTCTCCCAAATATTTTGTTGGGTTTTTTTGGGATGAAAATCAAAATCTAATGTACAATCAGTTCCAGCTTTATTTAGAATTGATTGTATACCTGCGGGATGATTTTTAATAAAATCGGTTACATCATAAACTTTATTATGAGCTACGATCCAGCAATCATCAGAAGTGTTATGTTTTTTTATTTCGTGCCATTCGTATTCTCTCATTAAAAACTTTTTCTTTTTTAATTTTAAAATTATTTTTTTTTTCAATATTTTTCACCCCCTCTTAAATAATATAATTCAAGTTGCAATAATTTCTAATGAAATTAGACCATAATAATAATGAATTTTTAGACAAGGGTAATAATTGCTTACTTATATGACAATAAAAATCAATATCCTTAACAATTACCTCCGAGGAAGGCAGGATATCAGTATAAAGATATTTTATAAATTCATCGATTGTTTCGTGTGTAGGTTCAATATCTTGTAAATTTAAATTCAAACATCTATTCTTATTATATCTTTTATCGTTTAAAATACCTGGATTTAATTTTGAAAATAAAATAAAACCATGTAATCTTTTTTGATAATCAATATTTTTACATTCTAAAACATAATCATATGGTAGATTTTCTTGATGGTATAAGGCTAAATTAGTTTTATGGTTGGCATTAGAATTTGAATTTTGATATTGTTCCTTAATATTTCTAATCTGATTTAAAAATGATTTTTTATAATTTATATTAGGCTCATAAAGTTCAAAATGATTATTTATTATTTTAATTATTTCTCCTTTATTTGAAAAATGAATTAGATTATTATTAAATTTTTCGAATAATCTATATTTATCTTTACAATACTTTTCATCAAAAATAACTATTTGAGAGATTGTTTCAAAATTAATCAAAATAATATTGTGAATTTTAGGATGAAATGAAATGGTTTTTATAATTTCATCTGTATCTGGTATTATTGTCAATATGTATTCATAATCATTGATTCTATTATTTTGTTTTAAAATTCTAATCTCCTTACCTATAACCATTCCTAAATAATACATATTTTGACATAATGCAGATGCTTCAGCTGTTGTATTTGATTTATATGTTTTCATTTGATAAATTCCACTAGTAACACTAATAATTTTTTTAATTTTTTTATCAGATTTTTGACTAGCTAGAATTTTGAAACCTTGACTTGATTTTGTAATTGAGGAAAAAGAAAATAAATCACAAGATAGTATTGTATCAACTATTTTGGTTACTCTATTATATGAATAGATTATACCATTATTTAAAATTATAGTTATAATATGTCTGTCTAAAAAAGCATCCATTACCTTGGTGTTTTTTTCTAAGTTAAGCATCAGACCATCAACTTTTTTTTTTAATTTTAAGTCAATAATTTGTATTTCTTCTTCAAAGTTATCATAAGGACATATTCCTAATAAAAGCCTATTTTGGCAATCTACTTTTCTGAAAACTTGATTTAATTTAAAAGTCTTATTATTTTCTAAAATTAAAGTAGATGAATTAGTTAAGCCTATGGTATAAATTGGAGTAAAATATATACGATTTATTTTAATATAATTATCTTTAAAATAAAGTTTCTTGGATAGCGAATAATTCTTCATTACTATGAATAATTGTTTGATACTTAAGTATTTTATTAACTAGCCCAATTTAATTTTTTAATAATATTTTGAAACCATTCAATTTTACTGTTTTTAGTTGAAAGTAAATATAAATTAGTACTTCCCTTTTTAATTGTTATTGATTGATTTTTATTAAGTTTTGTAATTAGATTACCATCAGCTTCTACAGAAGCCTCATCTGTTAGTAATTCAATTTCTACAATAGAATTATAATTTATTACAATAGGTCTAAAAGACAAAGAAAATGGACAGATGGGATTCAACATAATTGCTTCAACCGATGGATGAATTAAAGAACCTCCAGCACTTAAATTATATGCTGTACTTCCGGTAGATGTATTTATAATTAAGCCATCGGCAATTAATTTATTAACAGGAAAATTATCAATAGTTATATGTAATTTTAGAACATGAGATGAAGATCCTCTATGAATCACAATCTCATTTAATGCATTATAATTATTATTGTTTGGTAATAAACAATTAATACGTGATCTGGGAATTAATTCAAATTCTTGATCAAAAACCTTTTTCAGGATTATTGGATAATCTAAAAATTTATGACTAGTAATAAAACCCAATGTCCCTAAAAAAAAAGAAATAATAGGTGGCATGCGATTTTGAGTAGAAAACAATTTATTACAATATAATATTGTACCATCTCCACCTATAGAAATTATTAAATCAATATTATTATTTTCATATTTATTTATATTTAGCTCTTTAAAATTACAATATTCTTTATCTTCAACATAAATATTTTTATCTGGATAAAATTTATTCAGCCAAGATATTAAGATTTTTGTATTAGATTTCACTTTTGTATTATTCCATTTTCTGATTATAAGAATTTCTTTCATTTATTATAATCTCAGAGATTTAATTTTAAATAATTTTTTTTTTATTAATAATTTTTTTTTTATTAATAATTATTTTTTATTAAAAATTTTTTTATTAAGAATGTAATATAATGTATAATTTAAGACCTTTGTTATTATCAGATTATTATAAAAATTATCTTAATTTGTTAAAACAACTATCAGTAATTGAAAAAAAAAATACTAATTATTTAGAATATGCCAAAACATGGTTTAGATATTCTAATAATAAATTCCATAAAATTATTGTAATAGAAGAAGAAGGAGAAATTATTGCCCAGGGCACTTTATTTTTGGAACCTAAGTTTATTCATAATAATGAATTTGTAGGTCATTTAGAAGATATTGTTGTTGATAAAAGATATCATAATAAAGGAATTTCTAAATTAATAATTGAATATTTAAAACAAGAGGCAATTAAAAATAATTGTTATAAAATAATTTTAAGTTGTAAGAATAATCTGATTGAATACTATAGTAAGTTTAACTTTAAGACTCATGAAATTCAAATGAGATTAGATTTGGAAGAAAATTTTAATCAGCAAAAATAAAATGATAATGTTATGTAGTCTACTTAATTTTCTATAAAAAATATTTAATATTCCTCTTAAATAATGCTTAATTATAAATATATATGAATTATTAACCATTTCATTTATTTTATAAATTTCTTTGTTAAAATATTTTTGTATGTAGTTTTCGTCTTTAAATTCACAATCTCCTATATCAATTAAATAAATCTTATTATTTAAAATACATACATTATTTAAAACATAAGGATTAACATCCCATAATCCCCAATCAACAAATGAAACTTCTTTTTTAATTAAACTTGATTTAATTTTATTTAATTGCTCTTTCCAATTTTTTGGTAATTTTTGGATTGTAGCAATTTGTCCACAATAAGTAAGATATAATTCTAATTCTTTATCATTTTTTTTAACAATTTTAGGAACAAAATCTAAATCCTTGAGATAATTTAATATAAAAATTGTTTTGGTATATTGTTCTAATTTATTTTTTTTAAATTTTTTATAAAATATTTTGTTATCAGATGAATCCTTATTCAATATTGCAATTTTTTCGATATCGGCACCTAAAGGAAACATCTTCGGATTTCTTATAAAATTAAAGATATCGAGCAAAGACTTCATTTATCATTAATAATAATTTATTTTAATAATAGTATCACCCATAAAACAATTATTTTATGTATAATTTCAATAACAATGTTTGAAATAAACATATTTGCCCCCAATCCGAATGAAATTTCATTATTAACAAAGAATACTTTATATACCATATTAATATTTTTTTCTGCTTTATTTCATTTAATAACCTTACATTATAGTCTTTTTTCTTTTTTTATTCTTTTAATAACTAACGTTTTTTGGGGATATGATATAATTAGGGCATATACTGTAGGTAATAAAGTTGATATTTTACATCATGTGCTCCACTTGCTATGTTTTTCAATAGTAATGTATTTTAAAACAGTTTTTGTTGGTTTTGCATTTTTATTTGTTATTGAATTACCGGAATTATCAAATAATTTAGTAAAATGGATGATATTTTATAATAAACAGAAAATATTAGGGTGGTTAAATAGAGTCAGAATGTTTAAAATAATTTTTTTATTTAATGTAATTCGTACTATTGGATTTTTTTTTGTATCTTGGTGGTTTATCATGACTCCATGTGCAATTCATACTAATTTTATAGCATATAATATAGTTAAATCCTGTATTGTATTGTATCAATTATTATTAATACATTATTGTAAACGAAAATACAGATTAGCGAGAAGAAACAGGTAAGATAAAAGTATTAACCTTAACTTTAATTTTATAATACTTATATATATATTAAGTATTATGAAATGGTTTAATCCTAAATCTGTATCAATTGGAAAAGATGTTAAAAAAATAATATTTAAAGAGGATAAAGTCATAAAATATTTTAAAAATAAAGAAAGTTACGATTTAACATTAAATTTTTATAACAAATATATTAGTTTTTTAAATTATTTACCAAAAATTAATAGTTTTGATGATTCTGAATTGAAAATAGATATGGCAAATTGTGGGGATTTATTATCAATACATAATTTACCTACTAATTGGGAAAAGATTATTGATGATATTACTAAAAAATTTATTGATAAAAATATATTTATCCTTGATTTAAGGTTCTTACCCTTTACACCATATGTCATTAATAATATTTGCTTGAAAAATGATAAATTTTTTTTAGTAGATGTAGCTTTATATCGCTCTAGACCTACATGGTATATTCAATCTAAAATGTTAATTTTAAAATATCAAATTAAATTGTATAAGAAACTATCATCTTTCTTACCTATTTTAATTATAATTCATATATTTATGGAAATTATAAGAATGCTAACTGATCTAGTAATAGATGGATTTATATTTAATGATGTTGGTTTGATTTATGAAATTAAAAATCTATTTAGAAAATAAAAATGGATAAAAAATATAATTTATTTATTTCTCCACATTTAGATGATGTTGTGTTTTCACTATCACAGGTTTTAAAAAATATGATTGCCCTAGAAGAAAATATAATTATTGCAACTGTATTTACTCAAGAAAATCCCGAACTCTTAAAAACCTTTACTGGAGATTATTACCATTATGCGAATTATCCGGAAAGAAAAAGAGAAGATAAAAATGTAATTACTAAACTTAGTTCAAAAATAAAAATTATTTATTTAGATTTACAAGATGAAATATTTAGAAAAGAAAATAACGAAAAAAAAATTATATTAGAAATAAGGGAAAAAATTAATAAGTTATTAAATGATTTTAATATTATAAATATATATTGTCCTTTAGGAATTGGATATCATCTTGACCATATTATAACATACACGGCTATAAATTTTTTTAGTAATAAATACCAAATTAATCTTTATTATGATTATCCATATTGTACTATTAAATTAAACAAAATTACTCGTTTATCAGAATTTGGTATATTTCAAGAACAATTACACATACAAGATTTGATTGATTATTATAATAATCCTATTTACTCATCCTGTTTTTTTCTAATACGAATCATAAAAATTATTATTTTACTTTTTAAATACATATTTAATTTTTTTAATATACCTAGGAATTTTAAAGTTCAGTATTTTATTACTCAAAATAAATTAGAAAATATGAAGGGCTATCATACTCAAATTAATCCTATATTTGGTAATGAGAAAATTTTAAAAGAAACTATTACAAAAAATAATTTAGAAACAATAATTAATTTTATCTAAAATTATATATATAATATGAAATTGTATATATATTTACTTTTACTCCCTATCTTAAACTTTTGGTTAGTTAGTTATATTATTTCCTTTTTACTAATTTTATTTTTGTTAAAAATTATTTTTACTAAACCAATAGAACCCACCTTATTATCTAAACCCAGAAACATTCACTTAACAATAATTGTACCTATTTTTAATGAATCGGATAATTTAAAAAATTTAATTGACTGTTTTGGTAATAATCAAAAGAAGTTTGACATAGTATTTATCGATGATCTTAGTACGGATACTTCTTTTAAAATCTTAATTGAGAATCAAGATAGATTAAATTATCATATTCACTCAAGAAAAGAAAAAAGAGGTTTTGTAGCAGGAGTTTTAAATGATGGTTTTAATTTTTTGCAAAAAAATATAAATAATGGTAATGATTGTATAGAATATGTAGGAGTAATAAATGGAGATTGTCGTTTTGATAAAAATATGATAGATAAAGTATTAGATAAATTAGAAAAATATGATATCGATGTTTTAAATTTAAGTAATACTGCTGATAACTTAAGTAGTATTAGCCAACAAATTGGAATGTTAGAAAAAATATTCAAAAATAATTTATCTAAGAATGTTGAGGTAGGTCTTAATAATGGATATTTTTTGAAAAAAAGTAGTTTGATACAAGTAAATCAATGGTCAGAAACAGAACTCACTGAAGATTTAAATCTAACTTTAAAATTAAAAGAAAAAAAAAATAAGTTTTTTCAATCAGATTTGTGTGTAATTGATAATATACCATCATCTTTAAGAATATTATTTAACCAAAAATATAGATGGATAAAAGGAGATATTACTAATCGAATGAAAATAAAACCCAAAAACTTTTTTGATATCATTGTTAATATTTATTATTTATTTCCATTATTTACATTATTCTCTATTTTCCTATCTCCATATTTGTTATTAAAAAATATATTTTTCATGCAGATCTTAATATGGTTTATAGAAATAACAATATATTTTAAATTCGAGAATTACAAAAATATATTTTCTGCTGTTAAATATACTTTCACTCAATTTTTATTTGCTATTTATTTTTATCTTTTTTACGGTTTAGAAAAAGAAGACATATGGTGATTAATATTTTAAACTATCCATTAATAAATCTTTTTCTTTCCATTGTTTAATTAACCATAAATTATCCCTTAAAATTTGATCTACTGAATATTCTTTAATATGAATATTTATATGAAAATCCGGATTACCTATATTATCTAATATTTCTAACTCTCCATAAATTCTTTTATTTCCCACTAAATAAATAGCGGTTACATCATAGATTTTTCCTAAATCGTTTTTAAATAAATCCATTATTGAAACAAATATACCTACTTTTGGAATTAAAAGATTTTTGAATTTATATTTTAATAATCTTTGCACTATTTTTTTATCTTTTTCAGATTGGCTTGCTAAAGCTATGTCATCATATATAGTACCTTCTGGAAAAAGTATAATTTGGATTACATCCTTAGAATTTAACCATTTATTTCTAATCTTTTTTAATTTAGGTAAGTCTTTTTGAATATCTTTATCAACTAATAAACAATCATGTAATTCCAGAGTTTTATTTTGAACAGATCTATTGGAGTATCCAGAAACTGTTCTAATATTATTCCATTCAAAATTTTCACCTAGAATTCTACTAAGAATAAAATTATCACATATACTACTATGGTTCATTATTATTAAGTTCATAGTATTCTTAATTTCTAAAGAATTTATCAAATTACAATTATAATAAAAATTAATTCTTTTCGAACTATTATTTATTGTTTGAGCATAACTCTTAAAATATTTAATCTTCATTTCATATGAATCCTTACAAAAATAATTAAAAATAGGGGTCATAAATAAATAAGAATACAACATTATAACATTAAAAATAACATAAATTTTATAAAAAAATTTGTATATATTAACATAAATTTTATAAAAAAATTTGTATATATTAACATAAATTTTATAAAAAAATTTGTATATATTAAACATTATTTTAATATTAGAAATTAATTAAATTATTTGTAGATTTAATTTCTTCTATTTTATGCTTTTTAATTTCATACAGTTGTTCAATGAAAGTTTTATAATCTTTAATAGCAGGTAATCTATATTTTCTAACATCCATAAAAATTTTAGAATCAGGATGGAAAAGCTTAAATGTAAAATTAGGATCTTGAGGATTAATAATTACATTGTTGTGAGAATATACTAAAGTAAGATCATACATAAATGAATTTGGATTTTGACTTAAACAGGTATAAAACCCAGCACTTTTTGGTTTATTAATCCCATCATTATTAGGCAAATCTTTCAAACATACACCTTCAAAAAATGTAATTAATATTGAAGGATATGATCTTTTTTTCCATATTTTAAATTTTTCTTTAATACGATTTAAATCATTACTATCATGTTCTAACTTAATTGCTTGGATCATTGACAAAATTTTATGATCTAAATCACCTATATTCTTTGTTGTTGACAAAGAGCAAATTTGCTTACCTAATATTTTATTTTTACGAAATAAATAAAATAACGAAATTAGATCATTTGTATGAATATGATTAGAATTCATAAGTGAAATTTCAGAAATCAATAGGTTATGAGGATTAAATACAAAATTAGATCCTAATGATATATCAATCCCGTAAAACAACCAACTACTAGACCAATCTATGTATTTTTCTCTCATTTTATTATCATTATTTTTACTATAAAAATAATGTCCTATATTTATTAAAATAATAAAAATCAATAAACAACAAATAAAAAAAAATATTCTTATAAATTGTATTATTTTATTTAACATTTATAATTATTATTAAGAAAATTATACTTATTAATAAAAATTATACTTATTAATAAAAATCTAGAGCTATAATATAGATAATTATGATAATTTATAATTTATATTTGCTTCTTAAAGATTTTCTTTATTTGATTTTTTTAAGATTTTTTTATAATTTAAATTTTATATCAAAGAATAATTATTATCATAAAATTGTAGAATTTATTAAATATAAGGGGGTTGTTTTTATAAAATTATCACAAATCATTACATCAAGGAAGGATTTAAAAAAATATATTGATCCATTTTTTGAAAAAAAACTTGAATCATTACAAGACGAATGTTTTCATAATGAAATAAGTATTATCTCAAATTTCAAATATATTAAAAAACAACCTATAGCGGCAGGTTCAATTTGTAATGTATTTTTAATAAATCATTACCCTTTTGGTCAAGCTGTATTAAAAACTACTCATAAACATATATTAGAAAAAATTTCAAATAGTATTGATCAGGTCCTTATTTTAAATTCTTTGTTAACAATTTTAAATTATACTAAGATTTTAGATATTTTAGATATAAATGGTCTTAAAATATTTTTATTAAATCAGATAGATATGAATTTGGAGGCACGAAATCAAATTAAAATAAAAAATATTTTCAAAAATATAGATTTTATTAAAATTCCTGATATTTATAAAAATAAGAAAGATTACATAATAATGGAAGAGTGTAAAGGCTTAAAATATAAGAAATTTGTAGAAAAATATGAAGAGTTTGAAGATGAATGTATAGCTTTAATATATTGTAGTTTATACAAAATGATTCAAGGAAAAATAATTCATGGTGATTTTCATCATGGTAATTTTTTATATCAATTAGAAAATAATAGAGTAAATATAATTATATTAGATTTTGGAATAATATGTTCTTTAACAGATACACAATCTTATTATCTTCTCGAATCAATGAATATTAAATATAATAAGAAAAAAAGAAATATATTTTTTATTAAATTTGTTTATGAATTAAATTATGATATTAGAGTTAAATTGGAAAAATATAATTTAAATGAAAAACATGACCCAGACACTATAATTAATATTATTTTAAAAGAAAATATTAAGATACCCTCTGAATTTATTTCATTTTTTACTACCTTTCAAACACTTATCATTAAAATTAATAAACATATAAAAACAAAAAATAATCATTTTATGGAATATCTTTTAGGTTATGCTTTAGATAATGATATAATTTAATTTTTATAATCTTCATCTATTGAATCCATACATAAGGTAAAATTAGATAATATTGTATCTTTTTTTTTGATAATAAATTCCTTATTGTTACAAATAATATTAGATTGAATAATATCCAAAGTTTTTTCTTTTAATTCTTGTATATTATCAACTATATACAACTGCTTAACATAAGGAATAAGATCCTTACATGTTTCATAATTAGGACCTAATAAAATAAAATTATTATTTACTCCCGGTTCTATTATATTATGTCCACCAACTTTATTAAATGTATCACCCATTAAACAAATTTTGGAATATTTATACATTTGATTTAAATTTCCAATAGACCAGACCACTAAAATATTATATCTTTCTAATAAAATATTTATATCATTTTCTCTACAATCGTAAAATAGATAATATTCTAAATCCATCATTCTGTCAAATTCTTCTTTCCAATTTAAATGTCGAGGAACATAAATAATTTTAACATCTTTTTTCAGGTTTATACAATATTTCATATACTCTAAATGTATTTTGAATTCATCTTGACTAGCACTAGCGATTATGATTGTATCGAATTTTTTATGTAATATCATGGGTATATATGTAGATAATATTTTTAAATTACCTATTTTTTCCTTAGTAAATATTTGAGTAGCTATAAATTTATGGACTAGATTACGAAAAGGTTTATTTTTTTTTGTATAATTGAAAAAATAAATTTTGATATTTAGATATTTTGCTAATGCTATATAATGAGGCCATGTATCGCTTTCAGCAATACAAATTATTTTTGGTTGGATACAATAAAATAAGTAAGCAATTGTAAAAAAAGTATCAAAAGGTTTTAAAATTACATTTTTATTTTTTTTACTTAAAAGATGATAACCGGTAGGAGTGTGAACCGTAATTAAATAGGAATATTTTTTTCGTTCTAAATAGTTAATTATTGGTTGAAGTGAAAGGGCTTCTCCGCATGAAACAGCATGTAGTAAAAAATCGACTTTTTTTAATTTTTTATCATATATGCAAAATTTTTGTAAATAATCTTTAAATTGAATATTATATTTTTTAAAATAATTAAAAGATTCTAATAAAATAATTAATAATTGTAAACCCAAAAAACAGAGTATTATTAAAAGTAAAATATTCATTTTTAATAATAATTGAGATAATATTTTTAAACAATTTAGGACATATAAAATATAATTATAGCATAAATAAAAAATAATCCAATACTAAATAAGCCGATCCAATTTATTGTTGTTGATTTATCATTTTGACTAATAGCTTCAATTGTTTTTTCCTCTTTAATTTCTACTTCTTGTATGGGAATTTCATATATCTTAGGACCCGATGATATAGAAGATCTTGTCTGAACCTTATCAGTTTTATTCTCTGATTTATTAGAAATATTAAAGATTTGATTGATAGTTATACCTTGTAATAAGTCCATTTGTGATAATTGAATATCTAGTTCACTAGATGCCCAGTTAGCAATTTCCATTGCAACGATCGAATCAATCCCATAGTTTTTTAAATCAGTATTGGGATCAAGGTCTTCTTCAATTTCGGTCAATTCTTTCAAATGTGTTATAAAAGCAATCTTTTTATTTTCTACCTCATCATCTCCTCCTTCTTCACAATCAGTAATTTCTCCTCCAGAAGGAACAATACTATTTATTGAAATTCCTTGTAAAATATCAATTTGAGATAAGGTAATATTAAAATTATCTTTACAAAATGATGATATTTCCATGGCAGTGATGGAATCAACGCCTAAATTGATTAAATTTTCATTCATATCAATATTCTCTATTTCTAAAATTTCTTTAATATGCTCTGCTATTTTATTTTTAATGTCATTAGCCGAATTTGAATTAATTCGTTTTTTGGTAGAACTTTTATATTCCGATAACATTGTAACTTTTGGTAAAACATGTTTAGTTGAACTCCAATCTTGATTAGATATACATACATTACTAATCTTAGAGTTTGATAAGACTCTACCCATATTTTCAAATAAAACAAAATAATTCAATATGGAAAATCCATTCGATTTCATAATCTTGAACATATTATTATCAATCATACCTGTACCTCCAATTGCTCCTACATTTATACTTAAACCTGGTAATCCTTCTAATTTTCTGTTATTACAGAACTTGTCCATATAATGATTAGCTGCCGAATAATTCGCTTGGCCGGTATTTCCTATTAAAGCAGATATTGAAGAGAAAGTAACAAAGTAATTAATATCATAGTTTCTTGAAACTAGATCTAAATTAATACAACCTTGCACTTTAGGTTTTAAAACTTGAGAAATATCATCATCGGTCATGTTTTCTATCATATTATCTCTTAATAATCCTGCTAAATGAAATATTCCATCAATTTCAAAATTTTTTGATTCTAAGTAATTATTTAGGGATTCAAAATCACTAATATCTACTTTACCAATTTCTACATTACCTCCTAGTTCTTCAATATAATTAATATTTCTAGCAGCCCTTTTACTTATTCTACCACTTCTACCTAATAATATAAATTTTCTAGCTCCTTTATTAGACATCCAATTCATTAATTCTACCCCTAATCCACCTAATCCTCCAGATATTAAATAATATTTTTTGCTGTCAAATAATGTTTTAGGAAAGTGAAATTCAGTTGGTTTCCAATCATCTACTTCTAAAATCAGTTTTCCAGTATGAATACCTTTACTCATAAATTTTAAAGCTTTTGTAGCTTCCGAAATATGGAAAGAAGTAATTTCAATAGGCTTTAATTTTTCATCTTCAAATAACTTAAGCATTTTAGTCATAATATTTTTTATGTATTCTGAATGAGATTCTAAAAGTTCATCAAAATGAATAGCTGAATAAGTGATACTATCAATAAATTTTTCTAAAGGAATATGAAAGTTATTCAATATATCTCTTTTACCAATTTCCACTATTCTTCCACCTTTAGCTATTATATCAAAATTAGCTACTAAAGATTTGCCAGCTAAAGAATTAAGAATAACATCAACACCCTTATTATCTGTAAATTTTAAGACATCTCTTTTAAAATCTTCGGGATCTCTAGAATTTGTAATTAAATTAATATTGTATTTTTCTTTTAAAATATCTCTTTTTTCTTGAGTTCCTACTGATGCAATAATTTTACAACCTATCATTTTACAAATTTCTATAGAAGCTTGGCCAATACCCCCTAAAGCTGAATGGATTAAGACTGTATCTGTTTTCTTAATATTGGCTCTTTCAATTAAACAACAATAACTTGTTCCAAACACTAATCCAATACAAGCTAATTCATTAAAAGATAAATTAGATGGAGCTTTAAATACATATTTTTTATGACATTGAACTATATTACTGATTCCCTTACCACTTTTATTAGGAGAAGCAATAACAATATCCCCTATATTAAATTCAGGTGTTGAAGATTCTTTTATAACGCCTGCTAATTCATATCCTAAATAATCAGATTTAACAACACCTAAACATACCATAATATCTTTAAAATTAATAGCTGATGATTTAACTTCAATAATAACATTATCTTTTTCTAAATTTATATTTCCTAATGGATAATATCCTAATGAATTAAAATTTCCAATACTATCAATATTAAAATAATAATTTTCTTGATTGGAAAAATCAGGTTTTAAATCAAGTTTTTCTAGTTTAGGTGTCATCAATTTATCATGGTTTACTTCATATTCGCTACAATATTCATACTTACTATTTAGTAAATCTAATATAAACTGATTATTGAGTTCATTATTATCTGACAGGACTAATATAGATACATTTATATTAATGTTTTCATTTATAAATGATCTTAAAAATCCAACATGTAGACCATCATGATCCTTATTTATTAAAAATAATATATTAGGATATTCTCTTAATGTTAACAAGTCTTTTTTCAAATCTATTAATGAAATATTCTCCATACATTTAGAATAAATAATATGACTATATTTTTTGTTAAGATTTTGTTCTAACTCAATATTGTAGTTACCTATTACTAATATGTTGTTATCTGTATCTTGATTATTTTCTGTTTGATTTACATCTGTTAACGATAAGTTATAATTGATATTATAGTCTATTTTTTGAGAAACATTACTACTAATTATACCTTCCATTCGACATATGATTGTATCATCTTCGGCTATTAACAAGGATTCTTGAATCATATTCTCGAAACCTAATTGGATAATTTTAGTATAAACATATTTAGGTTCCTTTTTTATTGAAAAATATTGTTCGATAGAAGTGATTTTGGTAGGAAGATAGGTATGAGTATTTGTATAGCCTAAATAAATAACAGCAGATGTTAAACAAGAATCCAAGTAAGTAGGATTTATTTTAAAATTTTTGTTAGTTTTTTCTGATAATAAAATCAAACATTCTTCATCACCATAATAAAATTTATCTATTGATTTTATTTGGGATCCAAAATTAAAATTTTTACTTTTCATTATTTGATATGCCTCTTTACCATCGATATGAGATTTAGATCTATCTAAAATATTTTGCACATTAAATTTTTCTTCTTTTACTTCGTCTATTTTTGAAATTCTTGTTTTAACAAACGGAGTTTTATCTTCAGCAGAGAAAAATTCAAGAGTGTTATCATTTAAAGTCCAATTTAATTTTATAAGATCATCTGGTGTGTACATATTAAATATTTCAAAATCTTCTAATTTTAAATTTTCAATGTTATCTGAAAAATATCTATTAATTATATCTAAATAACCAACGGTTGGAAAAAGAAATTTTTTACCTATAACATGATCAACCATATAACTAAATTCTAATTTAGAAAATTGAATTAAATTCTTAGGTAAATATTTCCCTTGTCTTTTGTTGTAAAAATCTTCGGGTTCATTTATAAAATATTTCTTATCCCATTGAAATGGTAAATAATTTTCTTTATTTGAAATACCATAAATTTCCTTATTAATTTTATATCCATACGACCATAATTCTGCTATCGTTGTCATTAATCTAATCGACGAGTCCTCTTTCATATGTGAAGACATCATTACTACACCATTATCATGGATTTTTTGGATATTTCTCTTTAAAACCGGATGAGGACCTATTTCTATAAATATATTAATATCTTTCATTTGATTTATTCCATCTACGAATTTTACTGTTCCTCTTATATTTTTCCACCAATATTCGTTTTTATAATTTTCTAATGTTACCTCTTGACCATATGCTGTAGAAATCAAAGGGATAATAGGTGAATTTATTTCACAATCTTGGGAAAAATCTAAGACTTCATTTTTAATTATATCCTGTTGAGAAGAATGAAAAGCACATCTGCCTCTAATAATAGCACAAAATATATTATTTTCTTTTAAAAATTTTAATAAATTTTGAACATCAGTTGGATTTCCTGCCATTACAATTGAGTTTGGATCATTTTCACAAGCTAACTCTAAATTCATAGGGCCAAAATCTTTTTCTTTAACAAGTTCATTTAAATTTTCTTCTGATAATCCAATTACTAACATATTTCCTAACCCAGCTGTTTTTTGCTGTAAAATACTTCTATGATAAGATATTTTAATACATGTTTCTAAATCTAAAGCTCCACTAGCATAAAAAGCAGCTAATTCCCCCGCACTATGACCTATTACTTTAGATGGTTTTATTCCAAATAGTTCATACAAATGTAATAAACCTATTTGATAAAAGAAAATAGCAGGCTGTGCTATTAAAGGATCATTAATATTTATTTCAGTTCTATCTTCTTTTTTAAATTTGGGATCAAAAAGTTTATAAGTTTCTATAAAGGAATGACCAAACTCTTCCAACCAAAGTCTATCGCATTCCAATATACTTTCTCTAAATATTTCATAATCTTTAAATAGATCAAATCCCATATCAATATGTTGTGGCCCTTGTCCGCAAAATACAAAACCTATTTTTAAATTAGGATTACTTTTATCCATTTTAGCATATAATGAATTCTGATCTTCATCGACCAAATCATTAAAATGTGCTTTATTAGCTACAATAAATATTTTACTGTGCTCCAATGGTGTCATTTTATTTTGATTATGAAGATTCTCTAAAAATAAATCATTAGAAGAAGTTCTCCAAAATTCGATATTGTTCTCTAAATTAGCCTGTGTGGAACCATGTATAGCCAATAATTGGTAAGGTAAATTATTATCTAATTTTGTTTTTTTCTTTTCATGCGGAATATAATTCTCTAATTTACAATGGAAGTTAGCTCCTCCAAATCCAAAATTGTTTACTCCCATTATCATTTTATCCGATTTTATTTCTTCAAGTTTAGTTACTACTCTCAGATTTAAATCATTAAAATCAATATCAGGATTTGGTTCATTAAAGTGAAGATTGGGAAATATCGTCTTATATTTCATCATTAAACATATTTTAAGAATTGATACTAAACCAGAAGATGCTTCGGTATGACCCATATTAGTCTTAACAGATCCAATCGGTATTTTTTCTTTTCTATTTTTACCTAAAACTGTACCAATTGCTAAGGCTTCGTTTTTATCCCCAACTTGAGTTCCTGTACCATGTGCATCTATGTATATTATATTTTCATAATCCGAAGGTTGGTATAATTGACGTAATAAAGCTTCTTGAGCAAAATTATTAGGCATGGTAATACTATTGGTTTTACCATCTTGATTTACACCTGTTTCTTTAATAACACAATGTATATTATCTCCATCTCTTATAGCATCTTCTAAGGGTTTAATTAATAAAACTACAAAACCTTCACTTCTAACATAGCCATTTGCATCTTTATCAAAGGCTTTACATTTTCCCTCAGGAGACAACATTTGAGCTTGAGAAAACCCGATTGTAGATTCTGGATTTAATAAAACATTAGAACCACCGACAAAACATTGTCTAGTTTCCCCATTTTTTAAACTTTGGCATGCTAAATGTAATGCATGCCCAGAGGAAGAACAAGCTGTATCTAAAGTCAAACTCGGTCCTCTTAAATCATAAAAATATGATACTCTATTACTTAACAAAGTTAATAATCCACCTGTATTTAAATATTCGTTACAACTTTCTGAATTATAACTCATACATGAATAATATTCGGTGCTGCAACATCCCATAAACACACCGGTAGATGAATTTCTCATTTCGTTTGTTGATTTTCCTGCATCAGTCATGCATTCGTATACTAATTCTAGGATATTTCTTTGTTGTGGATCCATAGATTTTGCTTCTTTAGAAGAAATTTTGAAGAAAGAGTTATCAAAATTAAAAAGATCTTCAACATACCCTCCTCTTTTATTTCTTATTTTTCCAACATTATTTTCTTTATCGTAAAATTTATCTATATTAAGTCTCTGGTGTTCTTTCAAACAATCTTTCTTATTTTTTAGTACATAATAAAGATCGTCGATATTTTCAACACCATTTGGTAATCTACAACTTATTCCTATGATTGCAATATTCATATATATATAAAATTATAAAAAATTTATATATTAAAAACTTAGTGTTTCGTTTTTAATATATAATTTCAAAATTAACATTAAAATATTTTTAAAACATAATCTAATCTATTATTAAATGTATATTAAAATTTTATTATTTTTAGGAATAATATTATTTTTTATAAAAAAAATATACACTAAATATTTTTTAATTATTATAGATAGTATTGCTTCATTTCTTACTTATATTATTATTTTTATTAATTATAAGAATAGGATTAGTATAATTCATAGAAATCTAGATTTAGTTTTCCAAAATAAAATACATAATAAAAAAGAAATAACATTTAAGGTAGTAAAATTAAGTCTAATTAATTTATTAATTGCAATCCAACAAAATTATATTTTAAAATCAAATTGTTTACTGCCATATTATAATATCTCTATTCCTCCTCAATTGAAAGAAGATATTAAAACTTCTAAATGCATATTTGCTTTAGCCCATTATGGAATATTTTATGATTTCGCTACAGCCCATTTATTGTTGGACAATATGGCTTGTGTATATAAATTTAATAATCCTTATATAGAAAAATTAGTTTTTTCTAAATCTATTCCTAAAACAAAAATTTTTCCAATTAAACATACCGAATTAAATAAATTTTATAAAAATAATCAACCTATAATGACCATCCCATGTGATCAAAAGGGAGCCAGTAATAAGAATATTATTACATTTTTAAATCAAGAAACAAACTTTCATTCATCTGTTAATGTAATACAAAAGATAACCAAACGATCTGTCTGGATTTATTTATGTTATTACGATTTTGAACAAAAAAAAATTATTCCTAAAATTATCCCGGTTCATAGAAAAAATCTTAATTCTAAAAATTTAACTCAATCAATTGCTGATATTTTTTCTAAGGAAATTCTTAATAATCCAGAACAATATTTTTGGTTACATAATCGTTTTAATTTATCGTTTTAATTTATCGTTTTAATTTATCGTTTTAATTTATCGTTTTAATTTATCGTTTTAATTTATCGTTTTAATTTATCGTTTTAATTTATCGTTTTAATTTATCGTTTTAATTTATCGTTTTAATTTATCGTTTTAATTTATCGTTTTAATTTATCGTTTTAATTTATCGTTTTAAAATAATTAGTTAAAGACTTTTTAATTAAATTAATACTAATGTCAGGTATAGAGATTAATAAAAATTATCCTAATTTGTATAAGTATCTTTATTTATGCATCATAGAACAAAGAGGGGAGCACGCATTAGTAGATTATTCAAAACAACCAAAAGATATGGTTGAAGATGATATTTTTTTAATAAAAGAATTTATTAAATTATTTCATACAGAATTTTGTGAAAGCAGCGAAATAATAAAAAATTTTTTAAATGAATTTAATAATGTATCTAGGGATGAATTAGAGACACATATTACACGTGACTGTCAAATTATAGAAACTGGGAATCATTATATTACTTTTTCTTTCAAGCAAACGAAAGAAAATTATATAAATAGTATTTCATTTAATTCTAAATTTAAACAATCAATGGGATCTTTACCAGAAGGTGATGAAAAAATTACAGCTATGTTAACCATTGATTATAAAGATACTAGTAAAAAAACCAACCATGTAATTTTTTTTGACAACCAAAAATACCAAAGAGAAAGAATATTTTGTGAAAACATAAATATAGAAAATAAAATGATTTCTGAATTACCTGCTTATTATTTATTACCTGATTTTCATAATCTAAAACCAAAATTAAATCCAGATTCTTGTCTTGTATCCTAAAAATCTTAATACTACTTAGAGCCTTAATTTAGTATTAAGAAATAATTCATGAATATTTTTTTTTGGATAGTTTATTATATAAAATGTGGTTTGAACATAGCATTTAGTTATGTTCTAAACTTTTTTAGAAAAGTAGAGAATACTGTACCTAAAACTAAAGCTTCAAAAACCAAAATACATGATCATTTATATTTAGTCAAACTTTCAGGTACATATTATAATATGGGAGTAAAATATGGGGAAATGATGAAAGATATAATACATAACGATACTGCCAAAATACTTAAATTTATAACAGATAACCAAGATATTTTTTTAAAAAAGGTTAATCCAATAATCAAAAATGAAATGAAAACCAATGATATTTTAGAAGCAATTTATATAATGTATACAAGATGTGTATATTTTATACCAGATGAAATTAATGATTACTATAAAGGAGTTGCGAAAGGATCACAAATAGAATTTAAAAAAATTATACAAACTAATTTCTTTTTTGAATTAATGGAAAGTCATTGTATTTTATATACAAATAAATCCAAAAAAGGTTTTTTATGTTTGAGAACATTGGACTATGGATGTCCAGTTTTAACACAAAACATAGTTGTTTTTGCCCCTGAAAAAAAAAATAAATATTTAATGTTAGGACACTGTTTTGGTTTAGCTGCAGCTTTTACTATGGTGTCAGAAAAAGGTTTAGTATTAGGAGAAAGTTATTATGATTATAATTTAGGAAAAGATCCTAGAAAGGGTATACCTTTTTACATTTTATTTCATAAAATATGTGCAGAAGCTAATAATTTGAAAGAAGCAGAAAGTATTTTGGAAAAAGCAAAAAGAATGGGAAATTTGCATTTAGCAATTAGTAGTATTAAAGAAGAAAAAGCTAAAATTTATAAATATTCTTATAGTAATTTAGAGACAGATTTAGAAATAAATGAAAATCAAAAAAAAAATGTTATTTATTCAGTTACTCCTAATGAAAAAAGAAGATTTGAGAAATATAAGGATAAATTTACTACAGCCGAAGAAGCAATATCGAATATGCTACCAATGGTTAAAAGTGGCGAAGTTCATACTATGATATACTTTAATAATTATATTTATGTTTCGGTAACCTCTACATATATTCAGTCATATAATAATAATTTTTGTAAACTTAAAATTGAAGATTTATTTAAGGATTAAAAAAGTTATATAATTCTGATAAACATCCTTCACCTCCTTTAGATTCTAATTGTATTATATTTTCTATTCTTAATAGAGCTTTATTACCATCTTTAGGAGTAAATTTATATTTTGCATAATCAAGACATTCTTTATCATTTAAATCATCACCAATATAAATAATATTTTCTGAAGATAAACTATTATTTTTCAAAAAGTTAGTTAATTCTTCATATTTATTTTTTATTCCTATTTTAATATAATCTACATTTAATCTATTTCCGATCTTTTGAGTTATATCCGAATTATCTCCTGAAAGAATCATAATTTTTATTCCTAATTTTTGAAAATTTTTAATAGCTAACCCATCTTTCATATTGTAGCACTTACTATATATCCCTGTTTCATTAACATATCTTTTTCCATCAGTCATAACACCGTCGAAATCGGTAACCAAAATGTTAATTTTATCCATTTATAAATATATTAATAAAAAAGTTTAAATAATTTTTTATGAAAAATCATACCAAATTATTTACAAAAAGTAATAAAAAATAAATAATTCATAAAAAATAAATAATTCATAAAAAATAAATAATTCATAAAAAATAAATAATTCATAAAAAATAAATAATTCATAAAAAATATTTTATACTAAATGGGACGTCATACCCCTTTTTATTACTTAAACACCAATCAGAGTAATGAGGAAAATTAATTGATAAATTATTATAACCAAATCCTAGAGAATCTTCAAAAATAATATGAGGAGTTGTTGTTGATAGGTTAATACCACAAAGTTTGTATTCTAGAAAAAATTTTTTGTATAAAAATTTTATTAAATAACTATTTTGTATATTAACAAATTTATTATCTTCGTCCTTAAACATACAAATTTTTTTTTCATTAATTAATTTATAATTTAAATTATTAAACAATTTCGTATCTTTTTGTTCAACAATTCCAATATAATCATCTATGTCATTATTTGTATTGTAAACAAAAGGTCTATTTAATTTATTTCTCTCATTATTTAATTTATTATTTTTCATTTTATTAAAATAAATTTCTAAAATCATTCAATATATATATATATATATATTTACATATTGATTTTATATTATCCCCCAATAAAGTTATAAATATCTAAAAAAATTTTATATGAAAAAATCATATAAAAATATTTTAAGTGATCAAGTTGCAAAAAGTATAGAAAAAATTAATGAAGAGGAAATATATCAATTAGCTATTTACATGTCTAAAAATAAAGATAAAAATATTTTTTGCATGGGAGTTGGAAAAAGTGAGAATTATGGTAAACATATGGCAGATATGCTTAAATCGTTAGGATACTCTAGTTTTTTATTAAATCATACTGATTGTTTACATGGGGATTTAGGATGTATAAAGCCAAATGATATTGTTTTTATTATATCTAAAAGTGGTAAAAGTCAAGAATTAATTAAACCTTCGGAATATATTAAAAAAAAAGGAGGTCAAATAATAGGTTTATTTTGTGAAAAAGATAACATCTTAAATAAATTATGTCATAAAACTATTATTCTACCTAGACCTATTGAAATGGACCCTGGCTTTAATTTAGTACCAACAACTTCTATAATTGTTTATAATATATTTCTCAGTTTGTTAATAAGACATTTATTTGCAATCGATGAAATAAATTTAGAAAAGTATGGATCAAATCATCCAGCTGGTCATATAGGTCAAGTTATTTTAACTAAAGTAAAGGATTCATTTATTCCAATAGAAAAGGTACCAATATTTTCGTTTAATGATGTAGATAATATTGATTTATTTAAAATTATGGAAATAATTGATATATTCAAAGTAGGAATGGCGTGTTTTTTAGATATTGAAAATAAGTTAGTAGGAGTAATAACAAATGGTGTAATTATTAAGAATTTAGTTAAAAATAAAAATAAGAAAATAGATGTTAGAAATATCATAGATTATAACCCTGCAATAATAAAAGATAATTACGATACTAGAATTTTTGATTTAAAACTTACTATAAATCATGTATATTTTCCCGTTATAGAAAATGAAAAATTTTTAGGTTTGTATTATAATATTTTAAACAAATAATTTGTAGGTTTGTATTATAATATTTTAAACAAATAATTTGTAGGTTTGTATTATAATATTTTAAACAAATAATTTGTAGGTTTGTATTATAATATTTTAAACAAATAATTTGTAGGTTTTTAGGTTTGTGTTATAATACAAATAATTTGTAGGTTTGTATTATAATATTTTAAACAAATAATATTTTAAACAAATAATATTTTAAACAAATAATTTTATTTAATTAAATATTTTCCTACAAGAATTCCAATTATACATCCTAAAAGAATACCAACCGGATCGTGCCATAATACATCTTGTGTAGATTGATAATCATATAAATCCTTTAGTATAAAACTTAAACAAGTACCAATAGTAGCTCCCATTACATTACTGTAAGTATTACCTAGAGTAGCTTTCGTTTTAATTCCACCTGTTATATATTTTTCAAAGTATTTTAATCCAATCCATAACCCAAAATTATCTAAAAAACCAAAAAAAAATCCAAATACCAATCCTAAAAGGAGGTTTTTTATGGATTTAGGTTTACCGTATAAAAAAGAAAAGAAATTAATTGTCTTTTTGTTTTCTTTTTGAAGCTTATAATTTCTAATTAGATATGTAATAGCTATTAAGATTAAAATAAATAAAATATTAGCTAATATAAAATAATACATTTGTTAAACTATATTATATATTTAACAATCTAGTATACAATGTTCAACCCAAAAAATTGAAATAAATACTAGTTTATCAAGTAATTTTAATTGAATTTTTATAAATAAATATGCAAAATATAACTGAAATCTTGGACAGTTTTTACTGCCCAATCACTCAAGAAATAATGACGGACCCTGTGATTTGTCCCGAAGGTCATAGCTTTGAAAGAAATGCTATAATGACATGGCTTTCTAAAAATCCCATTAGTCCAATTACTAGAACTAAATTGGAAGCTTTTAGGTTAAGGCCAAATAGAGCTTTAAAGGAAAGTATAGACAATATTAGACATCTTATTGATGTCAACCAACTGAAAAAGGTAACACCATTGGCGATTAAATGTTCACAAGAAATGGTTGATATTCTTCAGAACTCTCTAAATGATATTCAACTTTCAATGAACTATACAAAGGATTATCTAAATGTATGTGTCAAAGTACCAAATTCTAGTACTAGAGCACCAGCAAATGTCGTGCTCGTAATAGATGTATCTGCATCAATGAGTACTGAAGCAACTATGAAAAATGATCAAGGTCAAGATGAATCTCATGGTTTCTCACTACTTGACATAGTAAAACAAGCTGCTCATACAATTAGAGTGAGTCTAAAGGAATGCGACACACTGTCCGTTGTATCATATAGCACAGATGCTAAGATAATTATTCAACCAACATCTATGGATCATGCTGGTCAACTTGCTGTTAAATCTGCTATAGACGGCCTTACTCCTGATTCAAGAACTAATATTTGGGATGGGTTATTCAAAGCATTGGAAATCTGTAGAGAAAACAAATCTCCAGAAAAACATAATAAGGTTCTCCTTCTAACTGATGGTCAGCCCAATGTTATTCCGCCTAGAGGACATGTCGGGATGATAAGAAAATATAGAGATTCACATGGTGAACTACCTGCATCTGTTGATACATTTGGATTTGGATATTCATTGGATAGTGTAGATCTAAACAATATTGCTAGAGAATGTATGGGAAACTACGGTTTCATACCAGATTCTACCATGGTAGGAGATATGTTCAGTAATTGTTTGGCTAATCTACTTTCGGTAGCTTCACCCAATTCGCAATTAATGTTGGAAATTCCAGAAGGAGTAACTTTTAAGGATAGTCCGGTTATGGGTAATCATAATTTTGAAGTTACCTCATGGGGAATGACTATTGATACCGGTGCTCTGCATTACGGTCAAACTAAAACATTTACTTTTAGAATAAATCCACTTCAAAGTGATAATATTAGTCAAATAAATGCTACTATTCAATATAGTCATTTTAATGAATCAAAACAAATGTCCACTACCCTTATGCCTCAATTTATGGAAGATATGGAAAGGGATATGATCACATATATTAGATTAGCATTTGTTGAAAATGTGACCGAAGCTTGGAATCAAATGTCAAGAGGCGAACCTGATTTGGCCAAGGCAATAATAAAATCATTTTCATCAGAAATTAGTAACTCAATTGTAGCTGGTAATGAATATATTAAAGATCTTATGAAAGATCTAATGGACCAGGTCACAATAGCATTTTCAAAACAAGAATACTTTCAAAAATGGGGGAGACATTATATTCCTTCATTGGTAAGAGCACATCAACATCAGATTTGTAATAATTTTAAAGACCCTGGTGTTCAACATTACGGTACAGAACTTTTTAATACTATTAGAGACGAAGCTGATGAAAATTACAACAAACTTCCTGCTCCAACACCATCCGCAAATATTCATTCTAGTAATCATTATAGAGGAATGAGTAATGTAACAAGATCGGCTGCTCCGGTAACAATGGTATCTTATAATACTAGAGGTGGTGTTTGTTTTCATGGCGATTGTCAAGTTAAAATGTATAATGGAACTCTTAAAATGGTTAAGGATATTAGACAGGGCGATAAGATTTTAACTACTGATCCATATACTAATTATCAAGATACTATTCAGTGTGTTATTCAAACTGTCTTTAATCAACAAAAAACTGATTTGGTAGTACTTGAAGGAGGATGGATTGGTACACCATGGCATCCTATTAAAAGTTCTGACGGAAAATGGGTATATCCTTGTCAATTAAGTAATCCAGACGAAGCATATTGTCAAGCTGTATATAGTTTTCTAACTGTTAAAAGAAATAGTGTACTTGTTAATGGTATCGAATCTTGTACTCTGGCTCATGGAATTATGGGAGATCCAGTAGTATCACACCCATTCTTTGGAACTGAAGAGATTGTTAATAATCTTTCACAACATCCAGGTTGGAATCAAGGCTATGTACAAATTTCAAATATGGATATTATGAGAGATCCTCTGACTGGGTTAGTTAATGAACTAATGGTATCTACAACCAATTCTGATGTAATGAATGTTTAAACAATAGGCGGATAAACAACTGTTATTTTATTAAATATTAAAATAATTTAATATAAAATGATTTTATGTGCCTGTCAATCATGTAAAGACCAAGTAATTAAAAATGATATTTTTTGTAAAAAACATTTAATAGAATATAAAAAAAATGAATTTGGTATTTCTTTACATTTAGAACAAGAATGGTTAAATTCATTACCTATCAAAGGAAAATTAATTATTTTATGTGGTCCATCTGGTGTGGGTAAGACATTAGTATTAGAAAAAATTAGAAAAACAGAAAAAAATTTAAATCATAATTTATCTGATAAAATTTTTTCAGTTACAACTAGAAATCAAAGAATTAAAGAATTAGATAATTTTGAATATGAATTTATTGACCAAGAAATTTATGATTCAGCAGAGAATAATAATCTTTTTTTAATATCTAAGAAAATTTATAATAATTATTATGGTTTACCAGCCATAAGAATTATAAGAGAATTGGTATTAGGGAAAATAATTATTATTTCCTTACATCAATCTGTTATTAAAGAATTAAAACAAAAACTATCTAATGTACCTATATTTTGTATGTATTTTTTACCTCCATCTTATCGTGTTTTAGAACTTAGACAATTACATAGGCTAACCAATATAGAAGGTTTAGAATGTTTAGATAGCAAAAAAATTATTAAAAAATCAAACTTTGATATTGAAAATCGTTTAACTAGAGCTACAGAAGAAATAAATGAATATAAAAAAGAATTAAAAAAATTATTTGATTACAAATTAATATTTGGCAATAATGAAAAACCTCTTGAATTGACATCACTTGAGGAAATAAAAGAATTAATAAATACATTTATTGGCTGATGAATATATACTTAATTAATTATATTAAAATATAACTATTAATGAATTTTTATTTATTAGCAATTTCTATTATTTTTGGTTTTTTATATCCATTATATACTAAAACGGCAACTGAATATCAAAATAGTTTTGAAGTATTTGTATTTAGAGAAATAATTATGGCAGGTTTATCATTAATTTTAATATTATTGTATTACATTGGTTTAAAGCATTATATTGAGTATAAATTAATAATACCATCTTTTAGAATTACATTCTTATTATTTATTGTAAGTTTATTATTAGTATTAACTTTACCCTCCTACATTTATGTATTGAAGGAAAATAAAATTGCTTTTTTCATAACACAATACAAAATTTTAATGATATTACTACCTGTTTTATTCGGGTATTTATTTTTTGGTGAAAAATTAAATAATATGCAAATAATATCTTGGTTAACAAGTTTATTTGGTTTAGTTCTATATTATTATCAAAAGTAGGGATAAATTTAGACGTTATATAATAAAAAAAAATTGTTTTAAATATAATGGAAATAAATTTAACTTTTATTTATACACTTTTAATCACATTATCATTTATTTTAATTACATTTATAAACAAAATAATAATTTTGAATTTAGGTGTTATAAATGTATTATTATTCCAAAAAATTGTGATTTTATTGTTATTAATTCCTTATATTCTTTTAAGGAAAATAAATTTTTATAAGATATCAATTGACAATTTCTGGGATGCTCTTTATACATCAATATTTTTATGTTCTATATTTATTTTGTACAAGACGAATAATGTAAGCAGTATTTTAATTATAAATACAATAGGGATTATATTGTTAGTAACTTTGTATGGTATTATTATTAAAAAGGAAAAATTAAATAATGTTCAAAAAATTGGATTTTTTTTAATGCTTATTGGATTAATTTTTTACTTAAAAAATTGAAATTAATTACTCGAAAATATTTTTTTATTTTTTATATGCACTTAGTAATAATGTATAAAAAATATATAATTGAATACAATACTTATTTTATAGGTGGAGCATCTAGTTCAAATTTAGAAGAATTAATCAGACAATATAATGAGACATATGAAAGTGTATTGAAAGAATTCGGACAAGTAGAAAAAGATTTGCGGGATGGCGATTATAACCTTAAAAAATTAGAAAGAGATAATACTTATAATAATAATAAAATGGAGAGAGACGAACAAAATTTGAAGAATGCAAGAAATAAATTAGAAATCGAAGAAAAAAAAACATCAAATAATAGTGGTTATTCAAGAATTCCATATATTGAAAACGATATCAAACAATATGAATCTTCCATAGAAAAAATAAAATTGGAAATATTAAAGGTTAATCAAACAATAAAAGCCTTGAAATTAACAAATGAAACAGCAAAAAAAAGACTACAACAATTACAAAGCTATGGAGATCGATATTATAAATACGAATTTCAATTACCTGAATTAATAAAATTACGTCAAGAAATTCAACAAATAATAAGTCATAAATTAAATAATTATTTATTTGAAGATAAAATTATTAACAAAAATGCTTTTTTAAATCAAAATCAAATTAATCATATACTAGATTTATCTGTCTTAGATTATTCGAATGACTATTATACTAAAGATATTGTAAATTTAAATTCAGAATTATTTTCTAAAAATCATGTTTGTTTTAGAAAGATTAAAAAATATACAACAAGGGAATTAATCCAATTATATAATAACAATAAAACAACTTTTCTAATTCCAAATTTTTTAGATATTGAACACATATATTATGAAAAGGGTTTTGATAGAGGTTTTAATTTAGAAGATTTATCAAAAAATGAATTTAAGCCGAAACCGAAAGATCTTTATACTAATCGAACTGCTGAAGAAATAAATCAAGAAATTCAAAAATATTTACAAAAAAATATAATTAAGAGATATACTTTAGACTTGGATATAATTCCATTAGGTAGACTTAATTATCAGTTTGATACACAATTTAATTCATCAAGATCAGTTCTTTATTTATTAAGAGATCTTCTATATTATCGTCATATGAAAAACATCTTACAAGTATTAAAAACAAAAGATAAAATTAATAATACTTTATTTATCAATTACACCGGACATGGTGGACAATTTATTTTAAATCTATTAGAACTAGGAATTGATTTCTGTATACAATATCCTATTCAAACAATTAAAATGGCATTATCATCTACTTTAGATCAATTGCAAGATACATCTAATATGGTAATAAATAAGAAAATAACTAATAAAACTAGTTTAGGGATTGTTCTTATGTCATCCCATGGATTAGGAGAATTATATGATATTAATAGATTTCCAACCTTAGAAATTATAAAGAAATATGGATTTAAAAGAATAGTAGTAATTACAGAAGATCATTATAAATTAGATCCTTACCTTGAAAAAGATCGGGAATTTTTATCAGCAGGTCCAAAAAGATTAGATACACAACAAGATAGTTTAACAAAATATTTATATCACTTAATGAAGGATATTCCAATTGAATTTTATGGAGCTAATGAAAATATAACAAAAACAGCTGACTATAGTTGTCCCTAAAGAAATATCATTAAATATTTAAAACGGTAAATATAAAATAATTGAATTAATAATAATTAGATAAAGTAATATTTATTATTAATACTATTAATGCCTGAAGGTCCTGAAATTAAAAAAGCTACAGATTTTTTAAATAAAGCTTTTAAAAATAGTAATACAATTAAAAGTTTCGAATTTTTAGATGGTAGATATCTGAAAAAAAAATTACCTGATAATTGGGAAAAAATTAGTTTTCCATTAAAAATAAAAGAGGTGAAATGTAAGGGTAAATTTATTTACATTGAAACGCAAGATGCTGAAATTTCATTGTGGAATACTTTCGGTTTATCCGGGTCATGGAAAAAAATAAAAACTAAGTATTGTAAATTTAAAGTAACTCTAGAAAATGGTGATATATTGTATTATAATGATAAATTAGGATACGGTACCTTAAAAGTATGTCCTGAACATAAAGAATTAGAAAAAAAATTAAACTCTTTGGGATTAGATATAATGATCAAAGAAAATACTTCTCAAGATTTTGTAAATTTAATTAGAAAAAAATGTACTAAAACAAATAAAGAAATTGGTATTGTTTTAATGAATCAAAAAATAGCTTGTGGATGTGGTAATTATATCAGAGCAGATACATTATACTTTTCTAAAATAGATCCTTTTAGGAAAGTTAATGATGTTAAAGATCAAGAATTGGTAACAATATGGAATGCTTTACAAAAAACAGCATTTTTTAACTATAATGTTAACTTAGGAATAAAATTGGATATTCTTAAAGCTGATGATTTAGATCATTTAATGCAAGCTAGAATATATAATTCAAACTATGATGATCAAAGAAATAGAATTGAGAAAAAGAAATTAGGGGATAGAACAGTACATTATTGTCCAGAAGTTCAAATTTAATATAAAGAATATTTATTTTAAATTATTAAATGGATATCGAACAATATAGTCGGTATAAAAAACTTAATTATGAAATTTTTTATTTATTAGATTGGAGAGAAAGAGAAGAAGAATTTTGGTTTGCAATAAGTGGTTCTAGTTTCAATATATATAATATTACAATTAGTAAGATTAAAAATAATATTATATGTACTTGTCGAGATTTTATTGATAATTGTATAGATAATAAACTAATTTGTAAACATTGTTGCTTTATTTTATTTACGGTTATTAAATTGTATTATAAATATTCTTTTAAAATAGACAAGATAAGGTTAAATAGACCTCAAGGTTACAATACTATTAATGAATCTGAATTTTTTAATAAACTTGTCTTTTCTTTTGTAGAAATTATTTTAATAGGGAAAAAAATAAAAAGACTTTATAATAATAATTTCCCCTTTCAAAGAAAAGATTTAACTCAAAAATATAGATTATTAATGTTAATAGAAGATCAAAAAAGAATATTTTATAAACAATTTACCAAATTCAAGATCCCATTAGATACTGAAATACTATGTGGTGTTTGTTTAAAAATAATTGACGATAAACCAGAAAATAAATATTTATCTTGTCCAGAATGTAGAAAATTTATTCATTTGGAATGTGCCAAAGCTTGGTTACAAAAAAAAGAAACATGTGTTTATTGTAGAAGTAATATTTGGGAAAACTATTGTTACTTTGAATATAAAAAACAACTGAATTTATTAAAACAAAATTAATTGATCAATTTATCCCTAAAATTACAATACTCTTCAATTGTTTTAATTTGTTTATCTAATAATGTTTTATAAAAATCTAATTTAGTTTCTTGGTATAATCTTCGAACAGCATCTAAATCTATTTTAGCATTTTTTCTTGCTATTCTTACTATATAAGCACGTCTTTCAAATTTAGGTGAATTTACTGGATTTGATTTATGAAGAAATGAATTATTAAAATAAAGTATTTCACCAGCATGAAAGTTATTCACACTGTTTACATTATTATTTAGTTCTTCTTTATATTTGTCTATTATATTATCTCGTATTGACTGAAAATCTGTTATAGTTGTTGATTTATTAGTCTTTTTATAATTTTCCCATTTAAATACAATTTCATTTTTAATTTGTTTATTAAGCAATTTATTCTCATCTTTAATTAAAGAAATTCCTCCTCCCGTTTCTTCGGAAAGTATGTTTAAAGGTATCCAAATTGAGAATACGTCTCTATTTTTTATCCAATCTATACTTTCATAATCTATATGCCATTTTAGTCCAGTGTGAGTTGAATCCAAACACATTATAATATCAAAAAGTATTACATAATCTTTTCCAATATTCTTTGTAATATAATTTTCTAAATATTTTCTAAGGTCATCATTATTTTTGTATAAATCAATAAAATATGCACTGCGAATCTGTTTATTATCATTAGCCGCTGTTTTACATTGTGATTGATTTATTTTTTCCCATTCAGTAATAATATAATCAAGTAATTCAGAAGTTAATAACTTGTCATCTGGTTTTGGGCAAAAATTTTTCATTATTTAATTATTATTTTTTTATTTTTAAAAGGAGGATTTTACTCAACCGTTACTACTTTAGCTAGATTTCGTGGAAAATCTGGATTTATATTTTGTAAAATAGCTAAATGATAAGCTAATAATTGTAAAATAACAACTGATAATATGCATCCTAATTCCTTATTTTTAGGAACTACTATTATATTATCAATATTTGATATATTGCAATCAGAAATAACTAAACTTAAAGCTTCTCTGGATTTAACCTCCTCAATAGCATTTTTCATTTTAGATAGGGTACTATCATTGGAAACAATAAAAATAACTGGAGTATCTTTTTCCAATAATGCAAAAGGTCCATGTTTCAATGCACTTCCTGAATATCCCTCTGCATGTAAATATGATAATTCTTTAATTTTCAAAGCACCTTCGTTAGCTATATATTGATTTTTTCCTTTTCCTAAAATAAATAAACTTTTTTGTTTAGTTGCCAGAATTTTATGTGCAAAATTAATTACCTGACTTTCCAAATTTTTAATAATATTTTGGATATTATTGGATAATAAACGTAAATCTTTAATTGATTCTTTTCTTAACATTGCATGTACATCTTTATTTTGAGCAAACCAAATTGCCATTAATTGTAAAACAACAAGTTGGGATGTAAATGATTTAGTAGATGCAACTCCTACTTCTCTACCAGCATTTAAATAAATACCACAATCGGCTTCTCTGGCTATCATACTATCAACAACATTTACTATTGACATAATTATCATATCTTCTTGTCTTCCTATTTCTATACATCTATGCAAATCCTTAGTTTCTCCTGATTGACTCAGTAGTAATAAGGCATTTTTACCATTTCTAGGAATCATTTTTGTATTAAATTCTGCACCATCTATTACTAGTACAGTATTAAACAAATCATAATTCTCAAAAAATTTTTTTCCGATTTGAGCTGCATTAAGAGATGTTCCACAACCTAAAATTATTAAATTATCTATTTTTATTAAATCATTTTTGTGTAAATTTAATCCACCTAATTTTACATTATATTCATCTTTTAAACGAGCTCCATTATTCAATGATCTTATAATAGAGTCTGGTTGCTCATTTATTTCCTTAATTGTCCAAAATTTAAAATCCCCTTTATCTATTTCTATTAAACTATTATCTAATTTCTCAAATTTATAATCTATGTTATCTTTAATTATTTTAACTCCATTTTGAGTATATTCGCATGTTACAATATCTTTTTCTTGTAAAACGAAATAATCTTGAATAAAATTACAAAAACCACTAATTTCGGATGTTATCATAATCTCAGTACATGTTTTTCCTATTATTAATGGCGAACCATATCTACAAGCAAAAAGTTGAGAAGGTTGCTCTAAATCAATTATTACTAACCCCCAAGTTCCTTGTAATTGGGTAATAGTTTTTTTGATAGCTAATTTAATATCTTTTAGTTCAGTTTTATAAAATGAAATAAGATTTACTATGACCTCAGAATCAGTTTGAGATTTACATGTAATATTATTTTCATTTAAAAACTCTTTTAATTGTAAATAGTTTTCTATTATTCCATTATGAACTAACGCTATTTTTCCAGTATAATCAATATGAGGATGAGCATTAATATCAGTTTTCCCACCATGTGTTGCCCATCTTGTATGAGCTAAACCGATATTAGTAATGCTATTAGTATTAATACTATTAGTATTAATGCTATCATTATTAATTTTTATATTTTCTAATTTATTTTCTATTTTAGTAATACTAGTTTCTTCTTGAGTGGATGCATATTTTATGTTAATTAATTTATTCTGATTAACAAAACATATTCCAGCTGAATCATAACCCCTATTTTGTAACATTTTTAAACTAGAGATTAATTTATTGATGGTATCTTTATTACCTAGATATGCAGATATCCCACACATTAAAAATATTTAATATCTTTACTAAATATTTTTAAAATTAATTGGGGGAAAAATTTAAAATTTTTGACTTATTTAAACAGTAGGAAGTTTTTGTCCTTGATGTTTCATTACATAAAGAGCAATAACTAAAGCTGCTCCAGTCATTACAGCAATAAGGATACTACTACTTACAGGAGTAGTGGCGCTTCTAGATAAGTTATTCATAACTTGTCCAGTTAAACTTAAACTTTGGACACCTTCTGCAGGGTTGGCTTCGTTGTTTGATACGTGTGATTTAGCAAGCATAGGGATAACAATGTTTAAACCTATTGAAGCGGCTACAGTATACATTACTAACTTTTGAACTCTCTCGTCCATCATATTGGTTATATAATATAATAAATAAAATTTTTTTATACAATATTTTTATTTTATTTAATATCTATTTTTCGTTTAAGTTTTAATAAGTAATAATTTTTATAAGTTTTTTTAAAAATTGATATTTATATGTATTAAAAAAAAAATAATTAGACTAATTTATATTAAATGGAAGTAAAAAATAAATGGTTTTCTACACAGGTTGATAGAGATTTTGAAACTGGTAGATACGGTGATGGTATAAGACTTTATTCTGATTTAAATAATTATATAATAATAAAAGGGGTCTCATTTACTGAGAATTGTTTGATTGTTAAGGATTACGCTGATAATACGATAAAATTAACTGATGAACCCGATCATCAAATGTTTGAAACATTCCATTGGAAATGGAAAGCCTGGGATAATAAGTATGGTAAATACGATGAAGATAGAACAGATTATGAACCATATTGTCATAAAAATAGGCAAACACTAGCAATGGAATTAGGTTTATTAAATAAGACTCAAGAATTATATTTGGATTCAAATTTTAAAAACCAACCGAAACAATCAGACATTTTAACAAATAATGAATAATTTAACAAAAAATATTACAGGTTCAATAGGTGCTTTTCTAAGTATAACCTTATTACCTCAATTATATCAAACATATAAATCTAAAAAGACAAGAGATTTATCTCTTTTATTTATTATTTTTCAAATGATAACTTGTATATTTTTTTTTGTTTATGGTTTAATATTAAATGAATTACCTTTAATTATATCAAATTGCATAGTATTTTTCGAATTAGGCCTTTTATTATATGCTAAAATGACTCCTGAAAATTAATTTTTATTAATTTTTATTCATATTCATTCCATTTCTATTTTCTGGATATAAAGATGGATTTAACCAAATACTTTGTACATGGTCTAGATTATCTTTTGAAATACCTTCTCTTATTTCTTCCATTAAGGTATTCATAAAATATATATTATGAAGACTTACATGTTTACCTGCTATTAATTCTTTAGCTTTAAATAATTCCCTTAGTTTTTTTCTAGTTATTCCATTAGAACAAGTAGGACATTTACATTCTGAATCAATTACTGTATCATCATCTTTAAATTTGCTTTTAGTCAAATCTATATATTCAGAAGGAGTATCGCTTTTTCTATTATGCCAATGTTTAGCCTTTACTAAAGCACATCCATGTCTGGCAATCCTGGTAGGATGTACACAATCAAATGTATCAATACCTATTTTTACTCCAAAAAATATGTCGGATATTCCTCCAATGCCTAGTAAATGAATTGGTTTATTTATTTCATATTTTTTGATTTTTTTCATAATAAATTCTAATAATAAATACATAGTTTGTTTATCATCTCCTAAAGAACCTCCTATAGCTATTCCAAAATAATTCTTTTGATTATCTAAATTAAAATTAAATTTAATACTTTCTGATCTTAAATCTTGATATATACCTCCTTGAATTATTCCATATAATGCTTGATTTTCATTCATCTTTAAATTATAAAATTCTGAAATTGATCTATTAGCCCAATTATGACTACGCTCCAGTGATAATTTGGTATCTTTTTTATCAATATTAAAGGGTGTGCATTCATCAAAAACTACTACTAAATCAGGTCCTAAATTTTTTTGAATCTGCATAGAAATTTCGGGGGAAAATAATTTAATAGAATTATCATAATAGCTCTTAAATAAAGCACCTTCTTCTGTAATTTTTAATAAACAAGAATTATCTGAAGTTTTTTTACCTTTAATTTCACTTGATACACTACCATAACCCATAGAAAATATTTGATATCCCCCGGAATCTGTTAACATAGGGCCTGGCCAATCGCTATAAGTATGTAACCCTCCCTTTTGTTTTATTAATTCACTTCCTGGAAATATTTCCAAATGGAAAGTATTACTTAATATTATTTGAGTTTTACATTTTATTAATTCATCAACAGTAACATCTTTAATTTTAGCTTTAGTAGCACAAAAAATAAAAGCGGGAGTTTTAATTTCACCATGAGGTGTTGTTATTAAACCAGTTCTAGAATCATAATTTTTTTTTTCTTTTTCATACTTAATTTCAAAGTTGAACATTTTTATTATATATAATCATGATTATTTAAATAAAAGTATTTATTCGATTTTTAAAATGTGTTTAGAGATTATTTTAGCTGCATTTACTAGTAAGTCTATTTTTCTAAAAATTAATAAATTGTTTTTTCCTAAATACTTCATTAAAATTTGACTAGTTAATTCTATATCCTTTTGATGCATATTTTCAAGTAGATCTGTATAAGCTTTTTTTATTAAAGCCGGATTTGCCTCTGGATTTAATATAAATTTATCATTTTCTAATTTAATAATATTGTTTGAATTTAAATAAGTTAATAAATTAGTGACATAAGCTGGATCAATATCTGACAAATTATTTGTAAGAGTAACAATATAAAAATATGGATTATTTTCAGGGGTATCAGAAAATGATTCTAGTAAACTTTTAATATTCAAACTTAAAGTAAATTTTAGATATTCAGTTTTATTTTTATAAAATTTAAGTTTGGAGATATTAAAAAAAGCTTCTTGTATTTTTTTAACTTGTTTGTAGGCAGTCTGTATTGTATCAATTGATGTTTTCATTTCTCCGATACCAATTATTTCATTATTTTCATTAACAATTAATACATCTAATTCTCCAACCTGCCATCTTCTATCTTCTTCCTCTAAAATAATTGTTAATGAAGTAAAAATTCTAATAGAATTAATATCAATTTCAGGATGATCTAGACAAAATTTAATAGCAAAAATAAATAGCGTTTGTTTTTCAAAACTTTCTCCCCTTTTACCTGCTTTATTAACATATTTATATAATTCTTTATTCATCTCGTCCAAAATTTCAAAATAAGAAGTACTTATAGTTTTATCACCATTTTGAATTATATTATGATTAAAAAAAGGAGCTAGGCTATCTATTCTCTGCATTTCGTCTACCATAATTGGAATACGTTTTTCACTTTCAATAGCTAAATCATATCTATTCTTTAATATTTTAGCATTATCAAAATCTGTAAAACCAATAGACAATTCAGAATTTGATGTATTTAATATTCCATTGATCAATTTAAATTTTATTATACTATCAGTAATATTAATAAATGTAATTTTATGAATAACTGTTAAATTATCTAAATTAATTAAACATGGATGTGTAATAGATGATAATAAATCGATATTAATAGATTTTAACAATTTGAATTCATATATACCTGATTTATTTTCTAGCATCCCGTTTACAATCATAATGTTGTCTAATATTTTTTTAATAGAGGAATTATATGTTCGTATTGACTTGTAAACACTACTAATATTTTTATATTTGGTATTAAAAATTGTTAATATTCTATTGAATTCAGCAGTAGCAGCATCAGTAGTAGCAAAACTATCTCTAATTCTTTTATAAATAGTATCGCGAATATATCTTCTTAAATCTTGATTAAAATAATTTTCATAACGGTGATTAAGTAAATAATTCAAGTAATCATTGAAAGATTCTAGTTCTAATACATTAGGAACTTTAGTTATAATTTCATTAATTTCACCATCAGATAACAATGATTCTTTTTGTTTAAAAAAAAATTCATCAAATGAGGATAAAAACACTGATGTATATTCTAAAGGATTCATAAAAGGTAATGTAATAATCTTATCTAATATATCTTTTAAATTTCTAATGGATTCACCGTCTATATTAATTTCTTCTAATTTTTGATACAATACCGGCAGTTCTCCAATCTCTATTCCATTTTCGAATGAATTAATAATGTTTAATATTGTTGGTTTCTCTTCTAAAAATGAATTCAGAATTCTATAAAATAACATATCTAATTTTTTTCCTCCATATTGATATAAAACTTTATATTTGTTAAGTATTTTCATATATATATATAATTTAAATATAAAATTTAAGAAATTTATTTAAATTATTCCATTTTAGATAAAATATCATAAGCAGATGGTATGCTAATTGATTTATTTTTAAAAATTATCAGATTATTTTTACCTGAATACAAATTTATAATATCACTCGAATTTATTCCTAAATCCCCAGAACTAGTTATAACCTGCAAATTTGTTAAGTCCGATGCACTTAATGTTAATTCAAATTCGTCTCTTAAATTTATTTTTACCATTTTATTTTTATACAAATATTTTAATAATAGTGATATTGACTTATTTGTTAATTGATTAAGAGGTGTTTGTCTTAATATAATATATAAAAAATCATTATCTTCAACTTTAGGTTGGATTACAATTGATGGTGCTAATTTTAATTTAATTTGTTTACCTGGATTATCCTTAGAAATAAAATAAGTATCAGTATCTGATACATATTTTTTAAAAATTTCAAATTGATTATATGCTTTATGTATTCCATCGATAAAACTTTTAATTTCTCCTACAACTATGATTTCATCATTTTCATTTAAAATCATTAAATCTATTTCTCCCTTTTGTAAAGGATGTATCATTTCCATATTAGTTAAAATTCTAATATTGTTTATATTTATATCAGGTCTATCTAAACATATTTTAATAACAGCAAGAAATAAAGATGTATTTTCATAATCATCTCCTTTTTCTTTACTATGTAATCCATCCTGACTACTTATTCTTAATATTTCATTTCTTAATTGAATCCAAGTTACTTCTCGTGTATCGATTTTAATTTGTTTTTTTAATAAATCTAATGATTCCATAGATATTTCTTTAGCTTCTATTTCTTTCAATGCTTTTTCAATTTTTGAACTCATTATATTTAAATAACCATATGCAGTATCAGCAATTGCTAATGATTGAAATTCAGTAAAAGGTTCTAATCTCTTTCCCAAAAAATTAAATGAAAATTCTTTTTGATCCTCAGATATCTCAATAATCTTACATCTAAAATTTGGATCAGTTTTCCAATCATTATTAAAAGGAAAAATTATATAAAAAATATCCTGTTGCAAAACATGAAATAATTCTGGTGGGATTGGCTCAGAAAGTTGGATGCTACAGAATCCATCCTGTTTTGCTTCTAATTTAGAATTTAATAAAAATATTTGGATACTCTTCATTTTTTTTTCTTCAACCGCTATATATTTTTTTTTTTCTTTAATAATTTTTCCCATTTTATTAAATTGTTTGATTTCTGCTTTAACATCTGTCTCACTAGATTCTTTTAATAATTCCGCTGTTAACAGTGTCATTAGATATTCTATTGAATCTTTTGTATATGTATGTTTCCTAGCAGAAAATAAATAATTCAAATATGCCACTATATCAATTTTATAATTAGGAACCAATGATACTAATCCCGATATTTCAGCAGAACTTAAAACAAAATCAGAATCAATAAAAAAAGTTTTATCAAAATCTGTTAAATTAATTGAAATTGCATTGGGATTCTTAAGAAAAATCTTTGCTATCAGTGTCATTATCATTTCAGTATGTTCTACTGATATAAAATTTGTTAAGGTTTCTCTTAATTGGAGAATATTTGATTCCGTATTTAAATAGCCAGAAGGAAAACTATTTATTATTTTAAGTACAATAAATTTATCACTAATAAAGGAATTTAAAATACGGTAAAATAGGTAATCTAAATTTTTTCCACCTTTTTGATTGTAAAAAATGTTATATTTTTTCATAGTTAGTTTATAATATATATATATTATAATATATATAATATATGAAAATTTTGATTACTGGAGGAACCGGATTCATAGGATCTCATTTATGTGAGAAATTGTTAAAATTAAATCATTATATAATTTGTTTGGATAACAATTTTACTGGATCTTTAGATAATATTCAACATTTAAGAGACAATAAAAATTTTGAATTTATAAGACACGATATAATCGATCCAATAAAGTTAGAAGTGGATCAGATATATCATTTAGCATGCCCTGCGTCACCAAAAGACTATCAATATAATAGCATTAAGACTATTAAAACCAATTTTTTAGGTACCTTAAATATGCTAGGATTAGCTAAAAGAACAAAAGCTAGAATACTATTAAGCTCAACATCTGAAATTTATGGTAATCCAAATATTAGTCCTCAACCTGAAGAATATTGGGGAAATGTAAATCCAATTGGAGAAAGAAGTTGTTACGATGAAGGAAAAAGAATTGCCGAAACATTGATGATTGAATATAATAGAAATTGCAATGTTGACATACGAATTGCTAGAATATTTAATACATATGGTCCAAAATTAAATAAAAATGATGGTAGAGTGGTTAGTAACTTTATTAACCAAGCTTTGGAAAATAAAGATATAACTATTTATGGCGATGGTTCTCAAACTAGAAGCTTTTGTTATATAGATGATCAAGTTAATGGTTTAATTAATTTAATGAATTCGAACTATAAATTACCCGTTAATATAGGTAATCCTCAAGAAATTACTATTTTAACTTTATCTAGTAAAATAATAGAATTAACAAAGTCAAATTCTAAATTAATTTTTGAAGACTTACCTCAAGATGATCCAACCAACCGGAAACCCGACATTACTAAAGCTAAAAATATATTAAATTGGGAACCTAAAGTAGATTTAAAAGAAGGTCTAGAAAAAACAATAGAATATTTTAAGAATATTAAAGAATATTAAAGAATATTAAAGAATATTAAAGAATATTAAACAATATTAAAGAATATTAAACAATATTAAAGAATATTAAACAATAGCTCTCCCTTTTTCTAATTTATCATTAGGGCGATCAATTGTATTATTTCTATGTATAACTGATTCTAATATTATAGGTTCCATACCAACCTTACTCATTTCATATCTTAAAGAATTAATATCTTTGGGGAAACAGGTTCCTCCGAATCCTTTTTTTCCATCGGGTCCTGGAACTTTAGTATGACTCTCTGTTATTCTTGTATCTAAACATCCTATTTCACGTATTTTATCATAATTAATTTTTGATAAATTACAAAAATTTTCTATTTCGTTACAAACTCCTACCTTAATTGCTAAAAATACATTCCTAAAATATTTAATCATTTCTGCCTCGTTGGTATTAACATATTTTATAGAATTATAATTTATCATATTATACTTAAATGCTAAACTTATTAAAGATTCTATTTTTTTTTTAAATGCTTCATCATTATCTATATTTTTTAATCCAAAAATCCAATTTTCACAGTTTTTAAAATCATTTTTCCAATTTTTTTCTGTTAAGAATTCAGGCATAAAGTAAACTCCTAATTTTTCACTTGTTCCTGGAGGGACAGTAGATCTTAAAATAATATCTGTTTTTTTATAATCAATTATCTTTTTTAGGGTATTAATGACTTCTTCTACTATTCCTAAATAACACTCTCCATTATCTTTCATTGGTGTTGGGACACTTACAAAGATTAAACTACATTTTTTTAAGTCATCAAGTTTTATATTTTGAGGATCACATTTTTTAGGATCTCTGTCGTAAATCAATACATTTAAATCTGGGTTTTTTAATAAAGCCGTTGCTTGGCCAACAAATCCATTTCCTACAATACCGATATGCATATTAAAGAATAATATATAATAGAAATAAAAATATTATTGGATGATATATTTAATAAAAAAATTAATACTGATAATTTAATAAAAAATTAATACTGATAATTTAATAAAAAATTAATGCAGATTTTTTAATTATTAAATTTAAAATAATATATTAATTATTAATATAGTTATAATCCATGAGTTTACGTCAGGATAAAGAAAATAGATCCATAAATTCCATATATTCCAAATTATGTTTATCATTAAGAAGAAATAAAAATTTAAATGGTATCAATATTTGTCATAGATTAATTGAGGAATTAAGTAATATTAACGATATAGAACTTAAAGATATTTACAATAGAGAAAATAAAAATATTTATTCTTTATTAGATAGTAATTTTAATGAAAATAATATACCAATAGACCTTACAAATTCTTCTGTAAATAATAATAATTTAAATCTAGTAGGTAAAATACAATATATTAATGAAGAAAATATAACTGATCTTATTAAGTTTAAAATTATTAATTTAATTATTAAGGGGTGTTTAATATGTTTTATCACAAATTATCCAATTGATACCAAAATGTCTAAATTTGATCAATTAGAATTGTTAAAACATTTCAAAACTGTTGATATAAAAAATAAGTCAGATTCTAACACTATAATTGATTTTATTAAGAATAAAACTCAAGTTATTTCTCAAAATTCCAAGTCTGAACTTTTAGTTTATCTTGAAAATTATTTTAATAATGATTTATCTAAATCATTAGGTTTCAAAAGTTATTATGAAGAAAATTGCTTTAATTTTGATGAAAAAAGTATCGCAATTGATTCAGATAATGATTTAGATCTTCATTTTACCGATGAATTAGATAAAAAAAAAAATAAATTGAAGGAAAAAATAGCTAAGTGTAGATTAGAAATTTCTGAAAATAAATCAAATGTAGAGAATATAAGAGAAAAATTAAATGAAATTAAAAATCAAAAAAAACAATTAGAAGAAATGGAACGAAGTTTAACAAAAGAATTTGCTGGGAATGAGACAAAAAAAATAAAAGATACAACATTTGAAGATGTTGTTAATATGATTAAAGAGGAAAGAGAAACAATTAATAATAGAGAAAATACAATTAGTTTACGATTAGATATGTTTTCTAGTGAATTAGCATATTTAAATTCAATTATTGATATCCATGATAGTCAATGTAATCATTTAAATTCAACAAAAAATACAACAAAACTTTATTTAAATAATTTAATAACTTCCAATAATAATTTTGACTTTTTCAAAGAATATATGAGTTTTGTTTTAAATATCATGGACAAAGTAAATGAAATAAGTAAAATAGAAAAAAAACTTTCTGATGAATTGAGAGAACTTTTTCTAGCTTCACAAGAATTAAATCATTCACCATTAGAACAATCAATTATTAAAATATTACTTTCTTCATTAAGAGTTGTTAATTTAGAACATATAAATGATCATATGCTTTTGATTAGAAGTAGTATGAAAGAAATTGATCCTAATTTAGAAAAAGAAATTTTTGAACATTCTACTATAAAAAGTTTATTAAATGAAATTGATAATTATAAACATAATACTGAATTTGTAGAAATTGAATCATCTAAAACTAAAAATTATTTGGATTTGAATCATATTAATGTTTCTTTAATGTTTACAATTATATCCTTAATTAATCAGGAGAAGAATTTGGGTATTAAAAATATAGTTTCAACTCGTACTACGTATAATTTATTATGTCAAGAAGTTGATTCTATATTAGCTTCTATTAAAAAATCTTTTAATAATTTGACAGACGATTTTTATCTAATTGATAATCCTATTGACTTATTAAATTCTCAAACCAATAATGATTCTATAATAAATAATAAATATAAACAAGTTGTAGATATTAAACATAAATATGACACCAAATTGAATCAATTAAAAGTTTCGTTAGGGTTAGAGAAAAAAACTGAAATAGATCTTAAAAGTCATATTAGTAATTTCATTAGATATAATTATTTATTTGAAGAGGAATCAGCAGATAATGCCATTATCGTTAAAAATGAACCTGTAATTATGACACTAGATCAATCATTAAAAGGAACTACACCTGTTGTATTTACAGAGGCTGTGACGCGATTTTATGATGAATTTAAAAATAAGTTTATTTCATATGAAGATTATAATTCTGAGGTTGATATATTAAAAAGACAAGTAAAACTCTTATTAAAAAAAACTGATACTGGCATTATTGGTCCACCAGGTCCGGTAGGAGCTCAAGGTATGCGTGGGGAATTAGGACCTACTGGTAAACAAGGAGAAAGAGGAGACAGAGGATTAAGAGGTGAAAAAGGAGAAAGAGGAGAAAAAGGAGAACGAGGACCTGTAGGAGCAATTGGGTTAAGAGGAGAAAAAGGAGAACAAGGACCTAAAGGAGAAAGGGGCTTTGATGGTGAAAAAGGGAATATTGGAGATCCATTTACTTTTGATGATTTTACACAGGAACAGTTAAAAGGTTTATTAGGACCTAAAGGTGAACAAGGCATTCAAGGAATCAAAGGAGATCCATTCATGTTTCAAGATTTTACACCTGAGCAATTAAAACAGATAAAAGGAGATCCAATGGAATTTGAAGATCTAACAAGTGATCAAATATTAAAATTAAAAGGACCTACTGGACAACAAGGATTAAAAGGAGACCAGGGTTTAAAAGGAGAAAAAGGAGACAAATTAATATTTGATGATTTAACTGATAATCAAATAGAATTAATAAGAGGTCCTAGAGGTTTAAAAGGTGAGAGAGGAATACGAGGTGAACAAGGGTTGCCTGGTCAAGTAGATGAGTCAATAATTAATGGATTACATAATGAAATGGAATGTTTGAAAAGTTCAGTAAAAGATTTTGTAACCACTAGTTGTTCGAAAATGAATAAAAATATAGAAAGAAAATTAAATAGTTCTTCGTTTAAAGAACAATTAGCTGATGAGTTAGCAGAATTAGTTTATGATAAGATTAAAGTAAGAATATTTAATAGTAAATCTTCTAAAAAGAGTAGCAGAAAAATAAAAAAAAAAACTGATACCGAATCAAACACAGAATCTTTCTTAGGTGCTCTTGATAAATTCATAAACGATTAATAATTTTTTTTGCCCCCCTTAATAAGTTTAATATCTCGTTAAAATTAATATAATTATTTTATGGATAATATTAAAGACATGAATGATATCGTAATAGGTATAGATTTAGGTACAACAAACTCATGTTGTTCAATTTGGAGAAACAAAAAATTAGAAATTATTTGTGATTCTAATAAAAACAAAATAATTCCTAGTGTAGTTTATTTAGATCAAGAAAAAACTTTAGTTGGAAATGAAATAAATTCTGAATTAGATTTGAATCCAGTTTATATATATAGTGATGTTAAAAGGTTAATTGGTAGAAAATTTTCCGATGAGTATATTCAAAAGTTTAAAAATTTTTTGGCATATCCCATAACTTCCGATAATGATGATAACATTTTAATCCCAACTTATAATAGATTCCGTTCTCCTGAAGAATTATCATCATTAGTTTTATCTAAAATAAAAACTATAACAAATATTTATTTAGAGAATAAAAATACAGATATAAAAGCAGTTATTACGATTCCTGCTTATTTTAACGACGCACAACGTAATGCAACTCAAAATGCTGCACGAATTGCTGGAATTGAATGTATTAGAATGATAAACGAACCTACAGCTGCAGCTTTAGCTTATGGAATCTTAGGAAAAAAATGTGATGAAGAAAGAAATATAATTGTTTATGATCTAGGAGGAGGTACATTAGATGTATCATTACTTAATATTGACGAAGGTGTTTTTGAAGTACAAGCTACGACTGGAGATAGTTATTTAGGAGGAGAAGATTTTACACAAGAAATTTATAAATATTGTGTTGATGAATTTAAACTAAGAAACAAAATTGATAATTCACAGAAAATTAAAATTCATCAAAAAAAATTAAAAGATCTTAAAATTTTATGCGAAAGAGCAAAAATTCAATTATCCTCTTTGGAAGTTACTACAATTAAACTTGTAAGATTTTGGGGAACGGTGGATTTAGATATTACGATCAGTAGAGCAAAATTTCAAGAAATATGTCAAAATTTATTAATTAGAGCTTTAGAACCAGTAAAAGAAATAATGGAATTATCCGATAATGATATTAAAAATGAAGATATTACTGATATTTTACTAGTAGGAGGTTCAACACAAATTCCTGTAATACAATTTATGCTTCACAATTTTTTCAATATCAAACCTTCTTTTTCTGCTAATCCTGATTATATTGTCGCCTCGGGAGCAGCTATTCAAGGTTATCTATTAACCCATAATGAAAATCCATTTACAGATGAAATCGTGTTAGTTGATGTTATTCCATTATCATTAGGTATAGGTACAAGTAATGGTGTTTTTTCACCAATAATAGACCGAAATAGTACAATACCAATTAAAAAAACACAAAAATTTACAACGGATACTGATAATGAATCTGAAATTGAAATAAAAATATACGAAGGTGAAAGAAAACTTGTTAAAGATAATACTTTAATTGGAAAATTTCTACTTAAAAATATAGAAAAAGCTAATAAGGGAGTACCTGTTATTGAAATTACATTTAATGTAGATGTAAATGGTATAATTAATGTTACAGCCAAAGATATTAGAAGTAATTCGGAAAACAAATTAACAATTGTTAATGATTTAAATAGATTAAGTAAAGAAGAAATAGATAAATTAGTAATGGAAGCAGAGAAACTACAAAAAGAAGATTATGAGAAACAGGTAAATATTGAGAAAAAAAATGAATTAAACGATATATGTTTTATAATTACTCAAAATTTAGATAAAGCTGAAATTAAGATGCCACTAAATGAAAAAAAAATAATTTTTGAAGAAATTAGTAATATTATTAAAAATATTGATAGTTTAAATAATCAACATCTCTTAAAGAAAATATCTTTAATTAAGAAAAAATATTCAACATTAATTCTTGATACTGAAGCTCAAATGAACGATTTAGAATCATATCAAGAAACAAATATTAGTTTTTCAAGTCTAAATGATAATAATGATTCGTCTAATTTTCCTGAAGCTACTATTCTTGAAAATAATGAAAATACAGATTCCGATACTAAAGATAATCTTATGGGTTACATAAATCAAATATGGAATGAATTAGATAACGAAAAAGATAGTACATTTATAGATTATTTACAAAAGGTAACTATGTGGTTGAATATTACTCCTAATATAACAGACTTAGATATAGAAAGTAAACATCAAGAAGTTAAAATTAGTTTTGATAAATATTCATCAAAGACTTTTAATAATGATAATTATAAAGACGAATTACAACAATTATGTTCATTATTATTAAATGAAATATCTACCCAACAATTACCTCTTACTAATGACTATTCTAATACTTTAAAAAAAATAATAAATAAGGAAATTATACCTTGGTTAAACAAAACTAATCTGACAAATAATGATAAACAAATATTAGATAAAATAAACTATGTCAATCTTAAATGTCAAGAATTTTATGATCTCTCTAATTAAAAATAACTTTTTAATATTTTAAATTAGTTAGAATATTATATTTTCAGACTTAATTTTTAATCTTCTGTTGTTTTCGATTATAATTGTATATCTATTCTCAAGCTTATCAAATTCAATTATTCTTCCTAATTTACCATTTAATACAGGTTGAGTAATTACTTCTTGTATTTTAATACAAATCCCATTTTCAATAATTAAATTATGTGGCTTCAAATAGAAAACATCGGATCCTATTTGTATTGCAAATTTTTTTTTATTTTTATCATATTTTAGAATTTTACATTTTTTTTTATTTAATTCAGGTTTCGATTTTAGGCCATAGATTTCTGCATTTGCAATTTGATGTAAATTTTCATATCTTAATGATATTAATGAATTATTTAATTCTACTACATATCTACCTTTAAAAGAATCAAATTCTTTAATTTTCCCTATTTTACCATTCAACTCTGATGAATTAACCAAATCTTTTATAAGTACCTGTTTACCATTTTGAATTGAAGCCCACGGTTTAGATCTAACGTTATGTCTAGAACTACGATTAATAAAAGCATTTTGACCGAACATCATATTAATCGGTGCATCATTAAAAATAAAAGTTCCAAAAGGATTACCTTGGCCAAAAAAAGTAGAAAAAACTTCTTGAGCTTGAAAATTAGACATATTTGGAGCATTTTGAAAGCCTTTCCCAAATGTATTATACTGTGATCTCTTATTTTTATCGGATAAAACACTATAAGCTTCGCTTATTATTTTAAATTTTTCATCAGCTCCCTTTTCTTTATTTTTATCAGGATGATATTTAATTGCTAGTTTTTTATATGCTTTTTTAATATCATTTTCACTGGCATTTTTGTCTAGTCCTAAAATTTCATAATAATTTTCACTATTCAAATTTTCCATAATTATTATATATATTAAAATAATCTTTAATATATAAATAACTTTTTCACTGACTTTTTTTAAATACTAAAAGAGTTTTAGTAAAATTAGAATCCCTTTTAAGGGAATTAGGCCTAATTGCCATTAAATATTGAACTGCATCATATAAATCAATATCTAAATATTTTACTAAAAAATAAGTAATAATCGATGCTGATTTATTATTTCCTTGTTTACAATGAACTAATATGCCATTATCTTTATTTAATGCATCAAATATAAATTTACCAGACATTTCAAATATACATAATATTTCATCTTGATTAACATCTTTATCCTTAACTGATATATTCATGTATGTTTTACAATTAAAATAGTTTGGAATATCACAGGAAATATTAATTACATATTTAATATTATTTTTAGCCATAAAAGATGCATTTTTTGCTATGATTTCATTTCCTATCCATAAATTATTGAAAATTTGTGTTGCATTACTTTGAACTATCATCTTATTATTTAATTTATAATTTATTTCTTGATAAAAGAGTATCAATTATTAATGAATTAAATATAAAAAGCATATTGGGTAAATACTTTGCACATTCTGGATTTTTTCCTATTACTTTTAAATGCATTTTTAAAATATTTCTTGTACTTTTTTTAAATTTTTTATCATCATCATCGTATTTAAAATTAGCAATTTCTAATTTTTTATTAAAATTAAAATAAATACAATCTAATATTTGACCAATATTAGTTGGCTTATTATCACAAGAATTTTTATATTCGGATTCTTGAAAACAATTTAATATATCATCGTCACTTTTATTTTTGATTATTTCAGACATTTCAGGTAAATCTAAAATTGGTAATTTTAATTGATTAGAACATCCCTGCTTATTTGATTTACACGCATCATTATTTGATTTACACGCATCATTATTTGATTTACACGCATCATTATTTGATTTACATGCATCATTATTTGATTTACACGCATCATTATTTGATTTACACGCATCATTATTTTTTTTAATTTTTTTTTTTGGTGATCTATTAAAAATATATGTCCATATCAGAATAATTGAAGATATAATTAAAGTTATAACACTGTTTTTATTCAAATTTAGTTTAATCATGTATTTAGATATTTTTATAAAATATAAATTGATCTCTGGATGTTTGCCATCCAAAAATATAATATTAGTAAAAATAAAATATTAGTTAAATAATATATAAAAATGTCTGAACAAGAGAAAATTTTTCAGGAAATGCATATAGAAGAAGAAACGGTACCTAGTACGCCAAAAAAAATTATCAATATTCCTAATGTTTTACCTAATTGGGTCGACGAACGTTTAAAAATGCCTATTATATTTTCCATGATAGTAATCTGTCAGGGTTTATTTGGAGGATATGGTTTGAAACAAGTACCAGAAAGAGTTGTTAAACTTAGTAATAATCCAATAGCAAGATTTGTATTTGTAACTGCTATAGCTTATACGGCAACATCTGATATGGAAACTGCTCTTTTTAGCGTGGTGATGTTCTTTGGAATAATGTATTTAATTAGAACACCAGCAGAAAGAGCTTTAGTACCTCATTTTGTTTAATTAATTAAATTATTAATTTTTATTAATCATTTAATTTAATTTGTAAATATTTGGGTAATAAGAAAAATAAACAATTTCTTAAGTTTAAGCTACTGGTTTGAAACCTTTTTTGAGTTTAAACTACGGGTTTGGAACCTTTTTTGACTTTAGTCAATTTGTTTTTGTATCTTTTGGTAATAAGTTTACCTTCGCCAATGGAATATTCAATTGGTTCTTCAAGCTTGAGTCTTTTGCCGGTGTAAGTGTATTCGTTTCTCTTACTTGATCTAGTTGATTCTTTAATTGTGAATGAAATCTTAGTTTTAACATTCTTATTTTCTCTAAAGTATTTAGATAAAGCTTTATTGGCAGCTTGATAAGGGGTAAGACCTGTAAATCTTCCGGCATAATCAGTAGTTCCTGGAAGTTTAACCTTAAAAGATCTCAATCCACTTTTCTTGGATGATTTTTTTGAGCTCTTTTTCATAGTTTTTTTGCTGGATTTCTTGCTAGATTTTTTGCTAGTTTTCTTTGCTGATTTCTTGCTAACTTTTTTGCTAGATTTCTTACTAGCTTTCTTTGCTTTAGATGATCCTTTGCTCATAGTTTTTTTGGATCCGGTACTTTTCTTCATTGATTTACTGCTACCCTTTTTACTAGTAACACTTTTTTTACTTGTTTTTTTACTTGGTGCCATATTTTATTATATATATATAATAATTTTATATATTTTTATTTAAAATTAAACACACTAGTGAAAAACTATACTGCGTTCAAAAAATAGTATAGTTTTTAATTTAATTTCTTGGGTGAGATATTTCAAAAAAAAAATTATCAAATATTATATAAATGACTGTAGAAATATCCCTTAAAAAATTTAAGATATATAGTTTACAAAAAGAATATAATGAAATTTCCTCTTTTGTCATTGAAGGTCAGAATCATGTACTTTTATTGTATAATTCCCTTATTATCGATACAAGTCAAAAGAATAATTATTTGGGGAAATTTTTTGAATTAGCTAAAGAATTAAATTCTGCTTATAATAACTATATTATTCAAGAGTGTAATTCTGAAGAAGAAGATTCAGATAAATTTGAAAAAATAGAACTCGATACTGTTAGCAATGTTGATATTAATGATGAAAATTTAGATATTAATGAGAATGATGAATTAAATAAAAATAAAGAAGAATATACATTACTATCATGTATAATAAATAATAATATCGAAGATGAGGAAAAATTGTATGAAAAGTTACACAAATTTATCTTAAAATCAAAAATGATTGAAATAATTCCAAAAAATTTCAAAAATCCTACGGAAGAAATGATGTTCAGTGATAATTTTTGTTTCCCTTTGCTAAATATTAAAAAGAAGGTTTTAGAATTAAATAAAAATATTGGATTTAAATCATTAAATCAGGGATTAGCCAAAATTATAGGAAATGATTATCAGGAATTGTTTGATAAAGAAAATATAAAAGAAATTGAATTTTATGATGATATTTTTATTCAAACATCATATAAAATTTCCACTTCAGCCTCTAAAAACAGTAGCATAATTAGTTTAGTTAAAAAAGATAATAAGAATTCTGATTCTTTAGAATATCTAGTAAATATTGAGATTAAGATTCCTAATAATAATAATTTGATAATTTTTACTGGTTACTTTCAAAATGACAATATTGGAGTCCATCTTAAAACATCCCAAATTAGCAACAAATATTTATATTTATTGAAAAAGAAAAAGCAAGACAAATTAAATGAAAACAATTCTATTAATAAAAGATTTAAAAAAAATTTTATGAAACATATATCGTTAACTGAATTATTAGTTTTTACTGAAGATGAATTTTGTGAAATAGTAGAAGATTATTATAATAAATATACTGATCTTTCTAATAAATCATTTATGAATATTATGAAAGAATTCATAGGAAAAAATAATACAATTAAAAATATGTTTGAAATTATTAGGCTTTTATTATTAGGCACCGAAGAAAATGAAAATGTTGCTGGCTTATTATATGGCTTGACAAAAGAAAAAAAATTGGGTAGTTTCTTAATTTCTGATTTGATATATAATAATTTAAATTATGCTTGTCAATTAAAGATTAAGAGAGCAAATATTAACTTGAAGGAAGAATTTGAGAAAATTAAATCATTGTCCATTGAAGATGTAGATTTAAAAAAGCAAGTATTAGCATTGAGGAAAATGCCAGATGTCATAAAATCATTAGCATTAGAGAAGGTTGAAGAAATGAAATCATCCAATAACGAATATTATAAACAAATGACTTTTGTAAAATGTTTAATTAAATATCCATGGGCTTGTCCAGAGGATGATTTATATTACAAAGATCTTAAAGAGGATTTAAATAGAGCTAGTAAATATATATTAGATGTTGAAACAAAATTAAATGCTTTATCATATGGCCACAAAGAAGCTAAGAAATCATTACTTCAATTAATAGGAAAATGGATTTCTAATCCAACCAGTAGTGGTAGTTCTATTGCATTAGTAGGACCACCAGGTGTTGGTAAGACATTATTAGCTAAAAGCGTAAGTTCAGCACTAGGTGTACCCTTTGCTCAGATTACACTAGGAGGTCAAAATGATGGTGAATTACTTCACGGACATGGTTATACATATTCAGGATCTCAACCGGGTATGATCATTCGAAAGATGATTGAAACTGGACAAAGTAGATGTATAATTTATTTTGATGAATTAGATAAAGCATGTTCTAAACACGGTGTAACTAATGAAATTACTAGTATTTTAATTCACTTAACCGATCCAAATATGAACAAAAGTTTTCAAGATAGATTTTTTCAAGGAATTGACTTTCCTTTGGATAAAGTAATTATGATCTTTTCTTATAATGATTCTTCATTAATAGATCCAATTTTAATAGATAGATTCAAAGAAATTGAGGTTAAACCTTATAATGTGACTGATAAATTAGAAATTGTTAGAAACTATATAATACCCGAATTAATGAACAATATAGGTTTTAATAAAGATTCAATAAGTTTAAGTAATAATGTGATTGAAAATTTAATAGAAAAATATACTAATGAGGCAGGTGTTAGAGGAATTAAAAGAATGATTGAGAGTATATTACTCAAATTAAATTTAGATAAAATCTGTAGCAGAGGTGTATTTAAAAATTCCAAAAAAACAATTGATATTAATAATAAAATAATTCAAGAAATCTTAAGTAAACCTAATAGTGATAATACTATGATTCATTCTAATCCTGAAATAGGAATAGTTAATGGTTTATATGCTACCAGTATTGGTACAGGCGGAATCGTTCCTATTCAAATATTTAGAAATTATTCTGTATCAGGAGCAAAATTTAATTTTAAATTAACAGGAAAATTAGGAAAAGTTATGAAAGAGAGTATACATTGTTCTTATACCGCTGCAGTAGACTATATAAAACAAAATTTCGAGGAATTAAAGAAAAAAGTTAATATTTCTTGCTCATTAGATGATCATATTTCAAATAATTTCCAATTTGGATTTCATGTTCATGCCCCAAGTACTAGTACTCCTAAAGATGGTCCAAGTGCAGGGGGTGCTTTTTCTGTAGCATTCATTTCGCGAATATTAAATGTACCACTTCGTAATGATGTAGCATTAACCGGAGAAATTGATTTATTAGGTAAAATTACCAAAATCGGCGGTTTGAATTACAAACTAATTGGAGCAAAAAAGGCTGGAGTAATTAAGGCTTTAGTACCATTAGAAAATAAAGAAGATGTTGATGATATTAAAAAAAATAATCCTAATTTAATAAACAAAGATTTTGAGGTAGTAATTGTAGATACAATTGATGATATTGTAAAACATTTATTGATGGTATAATTAATCAACATCATCTAACCTATTCCCTTCAAAATAAGGTCCTTTACATGCTAATTTAAATTGTCTTAAAGATTCACTATTATATATTTTATAAATTACAAATAATATAATTAATAAGAAAACATAATACATTTATTTATTAATTTTATTTATTCATTCTAAATAAATAAAATTTCAATATTTCTAACTTTGAATATAACTTTGAATATAACTTTGAATATAACTTTGAATATAGATAATTTTGAATCTAACTTTGAATCTAGATAACTTCGAATACTGATGTATTGTTTAATTCCGAAGATTCTTCGTCATCATCATCATCATCCTCTTCAGAACTAGCATCTGATGTTTCATTATCATTATTGTCCTCATTCATATTATCAGAATCCGTATTAATTATAAAGTCATCATCATTTTTAAATGTTGCTTTTCCACTTTTCTTACATAATTTAGTATAAATTTTATCGGTTATTTCATCGCTTGTTATGATCTTATGGTAAGGTTGAATTTTTCTATATGTCTTGGCTATTGTTACATCTGAAATTACAAAAATTTCTGAAATAGATTTTTTAGAAATATCTAAATCATATAAATTAGCCATTAATAATATACTTCCAGCTGCAACAGATGGGGGTTGATGTGTAGAAGCTATATCTAATTTGTGAATATTATTAGATATTCTAGTGGCACATTCTATATATTCTTTTTTAATTTTTAATTTCTTGCAATATCTTTCAATAAAATCTGTTGATTGACTACATCTGATTTTATACATAAGTATATCAATATTCATCAAGTCTAAAAATTTTCTACAGCCTTTATTAACTTGTTTTAACTCCAAATCAAAAATATCAGCTATTTCTTTTGGACTTCTAGGTTTTCCTTGTAATTTACAGCCAAAGAAAACACAAGCTGCAATTAAACTTTTTCTATTGATACATCTAATTATAATATTTTTTCCTTTATTTTTGCCTCTCATATGTTTGCAATCGTTTATTTTTTTATACATAATTTTTGCATTATCAATTATGGTTTGTGTAATTTTATATTTTTTACATTTTCCTTGAATATTTTCTAAAACAGTAAGGAGACTTCTTTCTCTGTAGGGCATTTGGCCCCAACTATGTAAAACTTTTAATCTACTATAATTGTTTGCCTTAATTTTTGTACCCAGGGAAGCCTTGGGGAAAAAATAATTTGTAGGACATCCACATCTATTTGCTTCTTCTTTACCATCTTCATAATTATTATATTCAGGATGTTTATCTAGATATTGTTGATTAATAACTCCACAAGAATTGCAGACATAATATCCTTTTGAAGGATCATTTACTAGGGAATCTGAATGACAACTTGAACATAAATATGTTTCTTCTTTTTCTTCCTCATTACTAATATCATTTTGTTGTACTTCCGTATCTAGATCAATTTTATCAAATAATTCCCACATTTCATCTTCTGTTAAATCTTTATAATTGTTTGCACTTATCATACTAATTGAAAATTAAAACTACTTAAAAGTAAGTAATTATCATTTTAAATAGTTTTTATAAATCAATTTTTTTTTATTTATTTATTTTTATAAAATCAACTATTTCATATATAGGTAAAGATGATAAAATCATCTATGTAATATTTTAATTCATATATATATATTAAAAAATTCTTTATATAATAAAAACCCTTAGTAAGCTTTTTTATTACATTATTTTTTATATCTTAATAATTTATGGTCCAATTTTATGGGCAATAAATTTGATAAAGAGAAAGTCAATCAAGATTCCAATCAATTTTTGATTTATTTATATCATTTAAAATATTATTTGTTTTCTGAAATATATTACAACCAAAAAATCCTCTATATGCACTTAAAGGAGATGGGTGAATGGCAGTTATTATATGATGTTTATCTTTATTTATTAGTAATTGTTTTTGTTTTGCAAAATTTCCTAATAGTATAAAAATAATATTTTCATAATTTTCAGATAAATATCTTATTACTGAATCAGTGAAAGGTTCCCAATATTTCATATTGCTCCCTGATTTTCCTTTTGTTACTGTTAAGGCAGCATTCAATAATAATATTTGTTCTTTTTTAGCCCATTTTTTTAAATTACCATGTGTTGGTTTCTTAAAATCTGGATAATTGGATTGAATTTCAATAAATAAGTTTTTAAGCGATGGTGGTATTTTTTTAATTTTCTTAGGAACTGAAAATGATAAACCCATTGCTTGGGGTAAAATTCCTTCATCTACATTTTCATATCCAATGTAAGGATCTTGTCCTAAAAGTACTACTTTAGTTTCATGGGGTTCAAAATATGAGAAAGCTCTCATAATATTTTTTTTTTGGGGGAAAGTTTCATAGTCATCATAATTTTTAAGATGATTAATTATTTCTTGAAAATAAGATTTATTTCCTTCTTCTTTAATTAATTGAATCCATCCTTTTTTAACATTCTTTAGATCCATTTATTGTAATAATTGGTTTTTATAATTCTATTAAACTAATATAAAATCAATTTTATATTATGAGTAATTAAATAATTATATAATTATATGTTTCTAGAACCATATAATATTTTGTTTCTTGCACCACCTTTTTGAGATTGTTTCATTTTTTGTAACAATATATATTGATCTGTAAGTCTATTTAAATAAGGATCTGAAGTCTTCATCATTATTTCTGAGTCTTCGGCATTAACTAATTTTTCATTATTATTTTTAGGTATATTTAAAGTTCCTAAAGTAAAAACTATATCGGTTAGATCATTCATTTCTTCTTCCGGAGAATTATTTGAACATTTAACTACAGGAAATTCAAAATCAACTATTTCGCTATCCAATAATTCATAAGGATCATCACCATCATCCTCAGTCGATAATTGATCTTTTGATTCATCAATAACGAATTGACCATCATTATTTTTAATTTCTTTATCAGCTCCTGCGTAATCAAGCATCTGAGCGATCATTAGATAGTTTTTTTTAACAGCTAAAAAAAAAGCGGTATCTCCTTCATTATTTTGTGCGTTTACAATATCAAATCTATTAGGAGAATTTTCTATTTTACTTAAAATAAGGGCTACTATATCTATATTTTTTTCTAACACAGCTTGCTGTAAAATATTATTACCATTTTGATCTCTTGAATTTAGACTAATCGAATTTAATATATCTTGAGTAATCATTATTAATTAATAAATAAATAGAAAATATTTTTAGATAAAAAAATATTTGTATAAATTTAAATTTAATATTTGTATTTAATGCGTGTTTCGGTTAGAAAAAAATTAATATATATATTTATAAAATGGCTTTAACTTTTCCACCATTAACAAAAGCTACTGTAGACGCAATTAATTTTTCAGAAATATATACAAACTCAGATAATAATAATTTAAATTTTGATTTATTATATAATAATAGAGAACTCTTAATAGAATTACCAGAACTTAAAATAGAAGCACTTGAACATAATATTGATTCTTATTATTTAATTTGTGAAATATTAGATGAAGAAAGTTTTGATTTTTTACAATTATTAAATTCAAAAATAATTAAACATTTATCTAAAAAATCAAAAAAATGGTTTAGAAAAAAAATATGTTTTGATATATCTGATATATATAATAGCAATCTTTTACTTCCCAAAAATTTTACAGGTTATCCAAGAATCAAAATAAGAATTCCCGTTAAAAAAGGGAATATTTTAAGTAAATTTTTTGATAGTAAGGGAATGAGAGTCTCAATTAATGACGTAAAACAGCATGATGAGATAGGAATTATTTTATCTTTAAATTCAATAATATTTAATCAAATGGTTTTTAATTTTGATATAACTCTCTATCAGTCTAGAAAAATCAATACTAGTACCGAAATGAATTTATTAACAGATTCTGAAAGTGATAATGAAATTATTTTAAGTGAAGAAAAGGCATTATTTGAATAAGAATAATATTCATAAATTTAATTTAAAAAACTAAATATTTTTTAAATTCAAAAAAATGTTTAAATTTGCTTTATTAAAATAAAAATTATAAAAAATTTCTTTTTGTAATATATAATACATATGTTACGCAATAATCAAACGTCTTTGATAGTTTTGTTAATTATTATTGGAGTTACATTATATCTCTTAAGTTGTGACAATTCAAATAAACCATTAAAAAATTTAGGTGATTTAGATGTATCTACTTTAAACGCTCAAGGTAATCAAATTGTAAGCGAAGTTGATGAATCAGTTCTCAACCAAATTGTTCAAGGTAGCGAAGGGGGAGAAGAATTAATTTCTGAAGTAGAAGAAAGTGAATTCCATAGTGAAGCTCATAGTGAAGGTCATAGCGAGATGTCTGAAGAAGAAATTGCCGAAGTAGAAGAATATATTCCTCATGCTGAACATTCTCGTGTTCAACATGCTGAGCACGGTGAAGAATCTCATAGAAGCAGAACTAGACATCATAAAAAAGCACCAAAGAAACCATCATCTCAATCTGAAATGGATCTTGACAAATATTTCGATAATTGTGCCATTAATGGTGGAAACCTTTATAATGAAAATGATTTTGCTCCAGCTCAATCAGAAGCTCAAGGTGCCTCTGTAAATGTTGCATACAAGCCTTCTCCTTTAAACCCTAATACTTGCACTGATTGCATAGATTTTAGTGGAACTAGTAATAATCCAAATACTAAATATAATTCCGATAATTACCTTCCTCAAGAAACAAATAATACTTGGTTTGAAACAGATTTTTCAAATGCAAAATACGATGTAAAAAATAATAAATTAATTAACACTGATAAATTTGCTATTGGAATTAATACTGTAGGTCAATCCCTTAAAAATCCATCTTATGATATTAGAGGAACTATTCCTTGCCCTAAGATTACAGTTTCCCCATGGAATCAATCTACTATAGAACCTGATTACAATATTGCAAGTATCTATTAAATTGATTATAAATATTAGAAAAGATAAGTTATATAAATAATAAATATATTATCTATATATAAATGGAAGATAATACTGATAACCAACAGCAAGTTACAGAAATATTTAAAGAATTGGTAATTACTTGGGTTGATTTGGATGATAAAATTAGACAACATAACTCAAAAGTAAAAGAATATAAGAATGAAAAAAAAGATTATGAAGAAAAGATTTTAACTTATTTAGAAAATATAGGAGAAAATGTTATTGAAATTTCAGATGGAAAACTAAGAAAAAATGTATCTAAAACTAAAGCTCCTTTAAAACAACAAACTATAGAAGCAGCCCTTACAGAATGTATTAAAGATAGTAAAAGAGCTGCAGAATTAACACAATATATATTTAAAAATAGACCCGTAGTTGAAAGAATAAATTTAAAAAGAACAAAGAATAGAGGACCTAAAAATTAAATAAATTATCTTATAATTTATAAAATAATTTCTTTAATTAAATATATAATGGCTACAATATATTCTAGCAAAAATATTAGAAAAATATTAGAGTCGGATGATGATTTAATATCTACTGAAGAGGTAGAAGATTTCAAAACTTCATTCCAAAAAATTAATTTTATTATTCAGGAATTTACAGCTATTTTATGCAATGATACTCTTAAATATGACGGACCTTTTTTAATTAGTTTACAAGAACGCATAAATAATCATTGTGGTAGTAATGTATCAAAAAAACAAGTTTTTAAATTGATGCAAGAATTTATTAAGAGGAAAGATAGTTTAAAAAAATTAGTTTGCAATAAAAAAGAAGATAAACAATTAGAAAAATATATGACATCTTCAAATTTTACTTTAATTGGTGCAGGATATCAACAACAACAACCTCCTATGACTCCAGAAGAGGAAGAAAAATGGAGAAATTTTAAACCCTCTTTTATACAGAAATTTATGGGATGGCATCCTGGTACTAAGTTTTTTCCTACTAAAATTTTAGATATAGTTGCCTTGATTTTAGATATTATTGGTTTTATTCCAGTCGAAGGAGAAATTTCTGATGCTGCTGCGTTACTTTTGAATGTAGTTCGAGGAAATTGGATTGATGTAATGTTTAATGTTATTGATTTGATACCAATGGTTGGATCATTTATTGGGGTTCCTGGTAAATATATACATAAATTTATGACATACGAAAAGAGAATAAAAGAATTCAAAGAAATGACTGGCGATGCTAGTCAAGTTATGAGTTATATGGGGCCATCTAATCAGGGGCCGCCTCCACCACCTCAAGGTTATGGACCACCAGGTTATGGACCACCAGGTTATGGACCACCAGGTTATGGACCACCAGGTTATGGACAGCCGGGTTATTAGATTAGATTTTTGGGATATAATAAACATCCAATATTAAAAAAATAATATATTAGTTAGTAAATGGTAACAATTTTGAATTATTTTATAATTTTACTTATTACCTTCTCTATTATAATAATTTATAAATATAATAATAATAATAAAATAGAATTTAATAATTTAACTAAAAGAAGTAATAATATTATAAAATTTCCAAAAAATATTTATGATTTGCAAAAAATAATATCATTCGCAAATTCTAATAAGTATAAAATAACTATTATTGGCGGAGGACATAGTTCATATTTTATGAGAAGTTTTCCTAAATTCTATACTGATAAATTAATAATAATATGTATGAAAAATTTCAAAGGGATTAAATATTTAAAAAACAAAAAGAGATATTTGTTAAATGCAGGTGTAAATGCAGGAGAAATTAAAAGATTTAATAAAAAAAATAGAAAGTATTATTGTTTGCATGGAGATTGTAATAAGGTGGGATTAGGTTTTTTTGTAAATGGAGGAGGAAATTTTTCTGGAATTAATTTTGGAACAAGAATAACTGGCTTTGCAAGCGATTACATAAAAAAAATTAATTATGTAAATGCAAATGGTATATATAAATCTTTAGATAATGTTGAAGATGACGAATTTAAATCATTAAAAATATTAGGTGGAGAATTTGGTATAATAACTTCAATAGAGGTAGAATTAATTAAAAAACCTATTCCTGTATTTTATTGGTTATCTATTAATTGTGAGGAAAAAAATATATACGAATTAATAGAATATATTTTTACATCTAAAGAACTTAATAATAATGACATTAATATGGAATTAGCAATTCCATCATTCGAAAAAAAATTAATAATTATTTTTTGGTATGTACCATTAAAATCAACTAAAAGAGTTTTCAATAAAATTATTAAAAACTTAAATGTTAATTTTAAAATTAACAAATTAGAAACATTTGTAATTAATTTAAAAAATATTATTAATAATTATGATTTATCATCCGGATATAAAAATATGTTTGATAATAAATGGAGTGCTTCTTGCAATGTGATTCCTTATAATCATTCAAATTTAGAAATAATAAAAGAGCTTATTAATATTACTAATAAAAATAATTATATGAGTATACTTTGGCTTACCAGATTTGATTTTCAAGATAAAAAATATATTTATACTGAATTTAATTCAAGTAATATTTTTGACAAAAATATTGAATTTATTGAAAAGTTAACAAATGTTAAAGATAGAAAAAAATATTTGAATATTCCTTCTCCGACTACAGATATTAAAGAATATTTTACAGAAAACTCTGTACTTTCATATAATAGAGTACTAGAAATGAAAAAGAAATTAGATCCTAATAATATTTTTACAACTAGAAACCCATTATTATAATTTTTCACTTTTAAAAGATAGAAAGAGTATTATCATCTGTTTTAACTTCTGTAAATGCAACCCCACCTTTTTTTTAAATTGTTTTGATTTTAATTTTTTGATTTTAATTTTTTGATTTTAAAGATTTATAAAACAATAAATAAATTATTAGGAACTAATTTTACTAAGATTTATTGCATTTAATTGCTTATCAACTAAAATACATAAATTTAAATTAATTATAGGACTAATTTTATTTTGTAATTCTGTTTTGATCTTATCTTTCATTTCATTGTTACATAAACTTATAATATTGTTTGTAATGTTATTAGTACATCCTCTTAAACCGCCGATGTCATCTCCTACAGATTCTACAGCTCCTGTAGCTTTTTCTCCGGCTTTTTGAACAGCTCCGGCAGCTTTTTCTCCGGCTTTTTCAGCAGCTTGAGCTGCTTTTTTTGCATCTTCAATTGCTGTATTAATAGTATTACTTATACCGTCTAAACATATTGGCCCTTTTGATGTAATATTTAACGAAATATCGGGAAAATTTGTTTTAAATGTAAGTTCTTTTGTTGTTGATAAATTTAACATTTTTTGTTTTTGATCACATCCATGTTGAGTCTTTCCTACTATTTCTCCATTTCCATCAACAACAACATCAAATGATACATTAAATTCTAATGTAGCATTGATATTGGGTATTTTGGTATTTATAATCTCTTTAATTTGAATTTTGGGTGTTAACTTAGCATCTATACTACCATTTACTGTTATTCTGGTTTTGTATTCACCGGTAAAAGTTGCCTTTGGTTCAAATAATGCATATTGAACCCTTATTGGCTTTACTTCTTGTATCGCAGCGCTTTGGATCTCGTATTTTACATTAAAGTCACAATCTAGTTCAATTGTTTTTTTTAAAAAAGATTCATTTTTATTAAATGTTAATGTATTATTAGCATTTTTTTGTTGTAATGCATCATTTAAATTAAATTTTTCTATATAAGATTTAATATTAAGACTTTCTAAACTAGTTGTTATTATATTACCAACCTCTAATTTATCACAATCACTGGAAGCTTGTCTTTTTTTTTCTGTTTTATTACTCAATAATTCGTATAATAAAACACTACTTACTAATCCTATTTCTTTTTTCATTATTTTAATAAATATTTTATTTTGTTTTATAGTGGGGTTTATCAACCATAATAAAATAATTATATTGCTTCAGAATAAATCGTCTTTGATGTCGATATTCTTGGTGCTACATTAATAGCCATTAATTCCTGAATAAATAATTTGAAAGCATAAGGTAGATTAATCTTGGATATACTTGCATTTCTACATTCAGGCGCCGGACAATAATGAACATCCTTATTCATCATCTTTTGAGCAAACATACCACAATTATCACAAACATATGTAGTATAAATATCTGATGTTTCCATCATTCTTTCTTTCAAAAATTGTCCTAATCCATGTCCAACCATGGCATCTTTTTCCATCTCTCCTATCTTAAGACCACCATCTCTAGCTCTACCTTCAGGAGGTTGTCTTGTTAATGATTGTCTAGGACCCCTCGATCTGGAGTGAACTTTATCATCAACCAAGTGCTTGAGTCTAGTATAATACGTAGGTCCAATAAAAATCTTGGATTTAATTTTTCTTCCTGTCATACCACAATACATCGTTTCTAAACCTAATGAATCAAATCCTTCTTTCTTTAACATTTCTGGAAGTTGTCTAACATCATAATTATTAAATGGAGTACCATCAATATAAGTTCCTGATAGAGAACCAACCTTTCCAGAAATACATTCTATTAATTGTGCAATTGTCATTCTTGATGGAATTGCATTAGGATTAATTATAATATCTGGTATAATACCTTCTTCTGTCATTGGCATATCTTTTTGAGGTAAAACAATACCAATTGTACCTTTCTGCCCGTGTCTACTCGAAAATTTATCACCAATAACTGGAACTCTTTCCATTCTAACTCTTACATTATACATTTCATATCCTTCACTATTATAAATATTAGTATGTATTCTATCTATAACTCCGTCTACATTAGATTTAAATATTTCACTATTATCCTTGTATACTTTATTGTTATTTCCTGTAGGTTGAATTGGACTAACTTTTCCAATAATAACATCTCCATCTGAAATAATTGTTTCCTCTTCTAAATAACCTTTTGCATTAAGTTTTTCATAGTTTGCATTTTTCATTCCAACTACTTTGTTTCTATCTGGTTTTAAAAATATATCGTCTTGAGATGTAGAAGGATTTTTGTTAATAGTCGAATGATATTTCTTTAAAGATTCAGATCTAAACAATCCTCTATCAATTGCACTTTGATTGAAAATAAGAGAGTCTTCCTGATTATATCCAGTATACGACATAATTGCCACAATAGCATTTTCTCCGGAAGGTAGTTCCCAAGTATGATTATATTTCATAGCTTGAGTTGTAACAATAGGTCTTTGAGTATTCCATAAGATGTAACTAATATCCATTCTATCTTTATAATTTGTAGAATAAATACCTTTGGCCTGCTTTGCTTGACTAAAGTTAACAATATTTTTAACTGCTTGATTATGATTACTGAAAGGAATATTTCCTGCAATTATACCTAACATCATTTGAGGATGAAATTCAGCATGTGTATACCTTACAAATGTTGTATCACCATATCTATTAGCCTGTTGATCATAATTAATTTTTCTGCTCATATTTTCATTATTAATAACCAAGTCCTGATGATACATAGAAATCATAGCATCTTTAGTAGATTCAATATCAACATAATCAATTATACTAGGATATTTTATTAAAACATCATTCCATTTCATTCTTTCCATACCAGTTTTTTGAGTACTCATTTTAATATCATTTATAATTTCTTGTGTTACTGCTAAATTGTTATTATCTACTTTTAATAAAGGTCTATACATCCTACCAGCATCTGTATAAATATTTAAATTCTTACCAAAATAATCTAATGTTATAGAAGTAGTTTTATCAATATCATTTTTCATTTTCTTTAATTTTATTAATTTGTAAAGATCAACTGCTTTCTTTGTAACACCTAACCAATTACCATTAATAAACACCTTTACATATGAATCCATATCTATAGGGCTAATATCACCTAGATTTTCCATTAAACCACTATTATTTATAATATCTGAAGCAATATCAATTTGTGAATTTTTAGCTAATGTTATACTTGACATCATAGCTAAACTTTTAACTAATCCAATTTTCCCACCTTCTGGTGTTTGAATAGGACATAAAAATCCAAATTGTATATTATTTACATGTCTAATACTTGTAACACCACTTGACGCAACATCTAATGAAGGTGCTACTACTCTTCTTAAATACGACATTGTTTGTAAATATGTCAATCTTTGTAGAGATTGTGCGACACCTTTCTTATTCTTAGAAATTCCCCAAGTACCAGTAGCTAAAGCAGATTTAATACCTTGTTCAATTATAGTTGGTTTAATTTGTGAAATAACATTAATTGGATTAACATCACTATTATTTTTCTTTCTAAAAAACTTTGAACATTCATTCAACATTTTTCTAAAATTTTGTTTAAATAACTGACCTAATAAAACACCAGGAGTTTCGATTCTTTTATTATCATAGGCATCTCTATCATCTACATCACTTATTTTCAAAAAGCAATTTAGCAATTTATGTGCCATTAAACATATGTAATAAGCTTTTTTGATTAAATCTTCACCAAGATGAGGTAATAGATCTCTTTTAAGTATTTTTAATAAATACATTCTCTTTTGGATATTCTTAGCTTCGGTATCGGTTTCTGTATATTTTCTTTGTCTTTTTAATTTTGTTGAAAGATAATCTAAAGCATCATTTTGAGCTCTTATACCTTGCCCATCGGCATCCAATGCTCTAGTTAAAGATTCTCTAATAACATTTGTCATTTTTATTGTATCTTTTGTATAAGTTATCCAATCTACTATATCAGAATCTGATTCTACTCCAAGTGCTCTTAAAATTATAAATAATGGAATATCTGTTAATTGAGACATGTTCAGAATTATGGAATTATCTTTTCTCATTTTTAGATTACAAATTTGAATATTTCCATTTAAATCTGTGGATTTTGAATTTACTTGACACATATACATTATATTGTTTTCAAATGTATTGTCCTTTTTTGTAAAAACTAATATTTTATTATCTACCATTTTTTCTACGGACATGACAACCTTCTCATTTCCATTTACAATAAAATATCCACCTGGATCATAATTACATTCTCTATCAACAGGTTCTTTCTTAATTTTAGTAGCACAATATTTAGATTTTACCATAATAAAAATCTTTCCAATTGGTACTTCATGTTCTTCATTGCCAATAATTTTTGTTTTTTCTTCACCTGTCATAATATTAACAATTTTTTGATATTGTTTTACCGATGCAACCAATTTTGATGCATAATTCATATGTTTCTTTCTAGCATCATGTGGATACATGATTTCGTCCTCGTTCTCAAACATTGGTGGCTTTAAAGCAATATTGTTAAATATGAAACCGTATCTGTAAATATGTTCAGATCCAACACTTTCATAAAAAACATTTTCTCCATCCTTTAACTCATTATAAATTATTTCATCAATAAACTGATGGAATGAATCAAACTGATGTCTGAATAAAACTTGAGGCATTTTGAAATATAAATCCTGTAAGGGCTTAATATCTAAATTTTTTGTTGCCATAATTTATTAGTATAAAATTATCTCTTTTTATATCTTTTATAGAATTAAATTTAATTTATCAATTTTTTTTATTTTTTTTAAAATAATCGATTTTATAAATTATAAAATCGATCAATTTATTGATTTATTGATTTCAAGTTTAGTCCACATCCAAGTCTTTAACTACTTCTTGCAAGGCTGCGGTTAATTTTTTCATATCATTAAACTCTTTGTTAGTAACATTATTTTTTCTCTTTTTTTTAATTCTTCTTCTAATTTTTCTATTTATTAATTTCGACTGCATAATATTTCTTTCAAAACTATTTAATTCTTCTTTACTATTTCTTTTTTCGGATGAAGCATTAATACTTGTATTCTCATCTTCCATATATTTATTAATTCTTGCAAATAAATCTTCTTCAATCATAGGTTTTGAAATATTATTTTTTGAATTATTTTTGTTGTGTGTTATTTCAGTCATTGATGTAGATTCACTATTTTGTAAATTTTCCATATTTAAATTTCCCATCATTTTTCCAATTGATTCCATCATTTTACTCATTTCTTCAGGATTTTTAAATAAGTCATTTAAACCTTCCATTTTTCCTAAATCTGGCATATTATTTCCCATTCCCGGCATACTTTTTTGTATTACATATTGAATAGCTTTAGATTTCATTTCAGATTTTTTATTTTTTATAAATTTATCTCCTGCTTCTAATTGATTATTAATACCTCTTCCTACAGAAGTTTTTATGAATAATTGCCATATAATATTCAATAAATATTGTATTCTATTAAATATATCTATCAAAACCAAAGGAATACCTATCAAAATGATAACAAATGATTTCTTTAAAGTTAGATTTCTATTTTGTTTTTCTATAAATTTTTTTAAACTTTTTTTATTTTGATAACAATATTGTATCCCATTGAAAAAAATACCTAAAGCAATTAGTTTCATCCAGCTGAGATACCTGAAGAAAACTATAAAAAAAAGGGTACCTAATATTTTTAAAATTTCATTCATTCTAGATATATATTATACTAATATAATATATTTCTTTAAACTCATTAGATATAATTTAATTGAAATATCCTATAAATTGAATAAGTCATATATAGATTTTTCTAAATATTCATTTGCATTCTTCTTTTTAATATTCATTCCTTTTGTTAGATCAAAATATTTAATACTAAAATACTTTACTAAAATAGGATTATAATTATTTGTTATTAAAAATAACAAAATAGGAAAATTATTACTATATTTTTTAATGATATTAGTTATATTAATTTCCATATTATTATTAAGGCATATTTGAACATCGTCAATTATTTGGCCTCTAATTTCTTCTTTTTCTTTAGGGCCATTAATAATAAATTTATCGGATAAATATATTTTTTCATTAAATTGGTAGACTACATTGTAATGTTTCATTTTATTATTTATTATTATTTCAAATCTTAGACATCTAACAAAAAAATTTAATAATTTCAATAAAGTATAAAAAACATAATAAAGATATTTAAAATTATAAATTTTATGAGTAGATTTTTCATATATTAAAATATTCGAATAAGGTATTAAATAATCTATACATCTATCAAATTTGACCTGAATATAACATACTATTAAAGCTAAATAATTCATTTATATTATTATAATATTTTTACTCTAAGTAATTAACAGTATTTAAAAAAGAAATAATTTCTATAAATAACTATGGAAACGTTTCTAATGTCTAGTTCTTATTCGAAAGAACATAAAGATAACGAATATGAAGAAATTATTGATTCAGAATCTTCAGTATCGACCGGATCAGCAGTATCAGCAGGATCAGCAGTATCAGCAGTATCAGCAGGATCAGCAGGATCAGCAGGATCAGCAGTATCAGCATGTGACTCATATTGTTATGATTCAGAAAATGAAAATGATTCAGAAAATGAAAATGATTCAGAAAATGATTCAGAAAATAATTCAGAAAATGATTCAGAAGATGAATCTTCTTACGAGGAAGAATCAGAATATGAAGAAGATATAAGTAGTGATACAGAAAATAGCGATAGTGAAAAAGTAGATGAGACAAAATTTAATTCAGGGTGGATATTATGGTATCATCATGAAAAAAACAATTGGAAAATTAATGGATACAGAAAAATTTATAAAATTACATGTATTAAAGATTTTTGGGAACTTTATAATAATTTTGATAAAATTGGAGGAATTAATAACCAACATTTTTTTTTAATGAGAGAAGGTATAGAACCTATTTGGGAAGATGAGGCAAATAAACATGGCGGTTGCTGGTCATTTAAAAAACCTGATTATGAAGCAGGATCTTTATGGGAAGATATTTCTATAAAGGTTGTGGGTGAAACATTAACAAAAATACCAGATTCCATTAATGGAATATCTATTTGTTTAAAAAGACAATCTATTAGTGTAATAAAAATTTGGAATAAAGATAGCAAAAATAATTCAATTAATTTACTTAATAAACAAATTTTAAATAAATATGGCAAAGATATTTTATATATTGCTCATATTCCGGAATTTTAAATTTACAAAAAGTGATTAATTATTATCTTTTTTAAAAAATAATAATTATTTATTTATCCATTTATCTAAAACTATGATAAATATTCATATGAATCTTTTGGCTTATTTGGCGATAGACATAATTTAATTTCTCCCAAAGCTGCCACAGAGTATTTAATTACTAGAGGATAATCATTCTTAATATATAAGGTTACTGTGTTACATAAATTTGTACATTTTGTGAACAATACCAGATTTTTTAACTCGAATAATCCTTGTACAATTTCATCATGATAAACATCTATTGACAATCCATTAGCTGTTTCTCCTAATTCTGTTTCTAGACTCGCCATCTCTCCTTTGCAATGGAAATATATTTTTTTACTTGTACATTTTATTTCTATTTTTTCAGCAATATTATGCATATCCTTACAAATCTTGTGAAAGTCTACAGATAACATATTAATACTATATGGGAATTTAGCTGGTTCTACTTCAATATCTTCTACATCTAAATCCATTAAATTTAATTTATATGTGGATACACAATTTTTATCCCCATTTTCTAATTTTATAATTAGTTTGTTAATATCTTCATCATCGACTGCTAAAGTAAGCGTATCAAAATTGCTCATAGTTTTGATCAGTCTATAAAAGTTTAGCATATTAATTCCTAGAATTAATTTTTTTCTTGCACAATAATAGTAATCAAATTTATCAGCATCTAGCTTTAAATGGATAAGTATAGTTTGTGTTTTGTTAACCGCCATAACCTTTAATCCACCTACTTTTTTATTTTTAGAAACTACATTCTTAGATTTTACATTTTCATCATCTGAATCACTTTCGTCAGAATTAATTTCTGAATCAGAGTCTGAATCATTTTTGTCGACGGTATCGCTACTTTCATTTTCTAAATAATATGGAGAAAATTCAAAGTTAACATCATTTAATATTTCTTTTAGTGCCTCAACTAATGTTTTAAAGGCGCCTGACTGTACGGTTTTTAATTCTAAAATGTACACCATTTTATTTCAATTAATAATTCTAGTTATTATTTCTTTAAATTAATATTTAAAAATTATCAATTTTTTTTAACTAAACAAAAAAAAATCTAATTTAATAAATATATAAATAATAATGGCTAATAACTATGTTCTAGTTAATCCCCATATTAGTGGATCTGTAGAAAGCGTAATTAAAGCAGATAATTCATTACAGGCTGCCAAAAGAGCTTACAAATCTGTATCAAAACATTTCAATAATAATGTACCAAAATTTTATTTTACTCTTCAAAAAGGAAAAAAGGGGTCTGGTAAATATTACCACTTTGAAGTTAAAGAAAAAAAGGATGGTGATAATGTAAACTTTTCAATTCAAAATTACAATATCCCAGGTAATGAAGCCTCTTCTGTTAAAAAATTCGAAAAAAAACTTAATAACTTTAAAAATAAAGTTTCTTCTAAAGGAGGTAAAAGAAGTAAAAAAAGCAAAGATTCAGATTCCGACTCATCTAATATTTCAGACTCCGATGATTTGTATTATAAAAGAGCTAGAAGATACATACCTACAGCTCCTTACAACTATCCAATCTATTATTGGTGGTATGATCCTTATGTTTACAATTTAGATAGTTTCTTTGTTCCAACATTTTATGCCCCCCTTTCTCCTTATATCGAAATCGAATTAAGATAAATTAATTTGATTAATACCGAAATCCAATTAAGATAAATTAATTTGATTAATACTGAAATCCAATTAAGATAAATTAATTTGATTAATACCGAAATCCAATTAAGATAAATTAATTTGATTAATACCGAAATCCAATTAAGATAAATTAATTTGATTAATACTTAAAGAAATTATATAAATATTTTAACAACCTTTGATAAATAAAATATATTGTACTTTTATAGATGAATAAATATAATATTTTTGGAATGATCATCGGAATTATATACATATGTTTAGTTTTTGGAAATAACGCTGGAGAACCTCATAATTTACCTTTTAATTTTGGATCGTTGATACAAAATGGTTCATTATATATCGGTGGAAAACATATACATCACTGGCTAATATCGTTAATTATTCTTTTTTATTCAATCCCATATCAAATTAAAACTAAATCTAAAATTATTTCTGTTTTAAATGGATTCCTTGTAATAATGTTTTTTCAAGGAATTTCTTATAAGGATTGGTTAGATTTTTAATTATTACTTAATCTTGTAGGTTCTAATATTCCATATTGAGAATCACATAATTTAGGCCATTTACAATTACATTTCGAAGAACGTGTCTCTCTAAATGTTATTGATACTCTTTTTTTTCTATATTGAATTTCATGATTAATATTATCTGTTTTTTTATATCTTATTCCATGTGAATAACAATATCTTGCTTCCTGTTGTAATATTAACAAGCTTCTGGGTAATAATAATATATCAATATTATTTTCATCCGTGGTTTTATTTTTTAAGTTCATAATTACTTGATTTTGTAATGATAAAGATACTATTGTATCTGTAAAAGATGAATGTGTATCTATATGGGGTGCTATTCCTATACCAGGTGGATATTCATTTATGGTACATTGATTTGGATTGAAATTACTAAGAAGAGTAATATCTTTTAATTTTTGTAGAATATCCTCAATCCAATCCGGAAACTTATTATTAATATTTTGATCAGCTTTACGAGTTTTATAGTTAAATTTAATACCATAATGTTGTACTCTTCTTTTAATAGAATTATCCCATAAATTTAAATTTATCGAACTTAATAATTTCTTTTCTTCGTCTAAGGTTATTAAATTTTCAATAAATGAAAGGCCTTTTATTTTTTCCATATAATTACTTTTAATATTAGTAAATACTTAATACTTAAGGTGTATTTAACCAATATTTGTTAAAATATATACAATAATTTATACCTATAGTGCTATATTAGTACTATATATATTCATTATAATGCTTTATTCATACTCTATATATTCATTATAATATACCTGAAATCGTGGATGTTTTGATGTTTCGACTAATAAATCTGTCCAAGTAAAGGAGACATTATATATATATCCATAATACCCATGATTTTTATTTATTTGGTTTAAAGCTTTAACTAAATTTTGCTCATTTAAGGGTTCGGTATGTTCAGCAACAAAATCTTCTACAAAATTTCCATCTTTAAAAATTTTTAATTTAATATAATAAACTTCTCTAACTTCATTATAACGATTATAATCTCTAGCTTTAATTATATCACCAACTTTTTTATATTCAGGTAAATCTAATTCGGGGGGATCTATTTGAACAAAGTATTTAGGATATCCTCCTAATTGATAATTTAAATAATTCTCTTCAATATATGTTTGTCTTTCTGATATATCAGTTTTTAATTCTACATTCCAAGCTTCTTGTCCTTTAAAATCTCTAATATAGTTACCATATTCAAAATCTCCATCCCACACTTTATAAATCTTATCTATTTTCATGAATGATTTTTCTCGTTGACATATATATCTTTTAACAATTTTTTCGGTTATGGGTCTTATATACTTTATATAAGTTGTATAAGCCCATCTCCCATTTTTAATAACATTTAGTTTCATAGAATAAATTACATAAGTATTAGAATTATCTGGTAATTTAAAAAAATCATCTAATTCTTTAACATTCATTAGTTATAAATATTAAAGAAATTTATTTTTATTTTTTAAGATTCTAAACTATTAAAACAATTAGGTACTGTTTTAAAAAATAAACTGTTAATAGTAATATCATGATATTTGACTAAATCTATTGCCTCCTCTATTGCCTCCTTAATCCATTCTATTTTATTACCAAAAACTCCCCCGCCTATTTGAGTTAAATATACATTTTTTAATTTTAATTTGACTCCTGCCATAACTGTAATTTTATAAGTAGCTTTTAATACTGATTTTGCTAATGGTTCAAGGTATATGCTTCTATCTGAATAACTCAATGCAATAGCAGAACAAAAAATGGTAGAAGTTAATTTTGAATCTTCGGTCAAATAATATGGACCATTACAGTTAAATCTATATTGAATCACACTATCACAATTATTAACTATCCCTACATTTAGATTATCTTCAACAATTTTGTCTAAATCCGTTTGAGTAATATTTAGTATTTGTAAAATATTTTCATTTAAATCTTTTCCAGCTAAAGCATAACCATTTTCCCATCTAACTAATTCTTTCTCTTTTGACATTAAATCTAATTGTTTAATCACAAATTTTAATCCATTTAATTGTTCTTCTTTATTATCTCCTTCTGTTAAGATCCAATTTCTATAAAAAGTACTAGGATATGTATTAATAGCCACAGCAGGTCCTTGAGTATTATCTTTTGGATAATTAGAAACTCCATGACTAGGTGTAATTCCAGGATATGGCATTTCTAAATAATTAAATTGAGAAGCTACCTGGTAAAGCCCATGTGGATTTTGTGCAATATAATTACATACATCACCAGCATTTTCAATATTGTTATATTTTACTTTAATTATAGAATTAGATAGATCAATATCTTTCTTCAAAAAAAATAATCCCAATTCTATAAAATGTCCTATATTATAACTTTTTGTGGGTGTTATCATAATATTTTGATTCATTCTTATATTTTTTAAATTTTCTTCTTTTGTAGATTTTTCTTTAAATCCAAATATCTTTTCAAATAAATTATCTTCATATATTTCCATTAAATAATAAAATATTCAAATATCTTATTATTTATGTATTTTATTTTTCAATATTATTTAGCATATATATTTATGAGTTTAAATAAATAAATTTACATCTTTTGGAAAATGTAATATCTAAATAGATCACTATAAACCTTACTTTCTTTATCAACCGAAGTTTCTTGATCGTAAAATTTTCTGACTTTCATATAAAAGTTTCTATTTTTTTCATGTTCTTCATGTGTTATAGTATCCATAAAAAATGGTTTATTAATCTCATATAAATCATGGAATGTAGCAGTATCTATTAATTTCATATTACACTTTTCTTTTAAAGATTTTATCATTAACTCTTTAGTAACTAAAAATTCTGTTAGATATGTATTTTCTTCTGAAATCCAACTCATATAAATATCTATAGGTAATCCAACTTTATTAAAATTCTTTTTCTCTGAATAACTTTTGACAATTTCAAAGAAGGTAGTCTTATTTCCTTCTTCATCTGTATATTCTGATTTATAATTATCATTATCTCCTAATAATTCCATTATCTTTTCTCCATCAAATAATGTAGCAATAAAAAATCCACCAGGTTTCAAATAAGTTTTCATATTTTGACAAACATTATTTAATTTAGTTTCATCTTCAAAAAAGTAGTGGAATACAAACTGACAATTTATAATATCAAATTGTGTTCCTTTTTCAAAGATATCTCTAATATATTCTTTGTTTTCATTAGACATTTGTCCTAATACTTTTTCTTGGTCTTTAACATTTAAAAGAGAACCACCGTCTGCATGAACAAATGTCATTTTTGTAAAATCAGGAAATTTCTTTTTCAATGTCATATATCTACTAATTGCCCCATCGGTTGATGAATTGATTCCATTGTGGTCAATATCTATACCTACATACTTTTTAACCCTAGAGTGATACATTTTCATATTATCACCTCCTCTACCACATCCTAAATCTAAAACATCTAATTTTTCCTTTCTTTTAGAATGATTTATAAACTTAGGAGAACAATATGTATAAATAATAATACTCTTAATAAAATTATGCCATTCTCTCATAGGTTTAGCTAAGTTGGTAATCTTTTGATAATAAACATCTTGTTTTCTTTCATACGTAATTACACTAGTATCAACTTTAGTCTTTAGGAATTTCATATGAGTTTCATAACTAGTAGGTTCAGACAAAATTTTAATATCATCAATATTTAAAGATTCCATCATACTGTTCCAAGTCTTATTAGCAACATCTTTGAAATTACCATATTTTCTTTTATATTTAATAACTGATTCTGTTTTATCAAATCTAGTTCTTAAAATGACCCATCTAAATCTATGAGGTATTGATAAATCATTATTATATGCTAATTCTATAACAGTACCATCTTGAACAACTCTACCGGTTACATCTCTGACTTCTCCATCATCGTCCAGTAAAAAATAAGCTATATTGTTATCTTTTTCTTTTTGAAAAGGAACAGGAACTTCTTTATTATCTACACTATCACCTACATATAAATTAGCTATTCTATATGTTTTACCTTTTATTTTATCATTATCTGTATTATCAAACACATTAATTAATTGATTATTATCTTTATCTCTTTCAAACAATAAATACATATCAATTGAATTATATGAAGGTGGTTTGAATTTGTAAATTGGATATTTCCAATCTTTTTTAATTCTAGTATATATTTGATCTAATCCAGAATAAATAAGTCCATCTAAAATATAAGGACATTGAATACTAGAATCTTCTGTAAATAATCTCCAAATTAAAAATGAATATGCAAAGACTTCACTAGGAGATCCACCTTTTGGCAAAAAGAAGTTTTTTCTGAAAACTAAGATATTACTTTTATTCTTCATTAATTGATTGTGCATGTGTTCAAAATAACTTTTAACTTGTTTTTCATAGAAACTAATAATATTAGGTAAACTGAATTTACCTTTCAAATCCTCAAATTTAAATGCATAGTCTACTAATGATTCAATTGTTTTATCAATTAATTTTAATCTATTTTCTAATAAGGGTTCTGTTCTCGCATCTTTTCCCTGATAAGATAGAATATCATAAGCTAAGAATAAATATTTTTTGTAATCTGGTAAATAAATATATTCACCTTCCATAATTGTTCCATTTAATTTTTTATCAGCTTCTAATCCTGATTTACTAATTGCTAGATTATTTGAAATGAAATAGACTTCCTCATTTAAAATTACGCAACAATATTTTTCTCCATCTGCTTTATCGGTCACACCATATTTATTAGGAATTTTATCTACAATATGTTGAACTTCAGCTGAAATTGGTTGCATAGAGTATAAATTTTTTATATTAATATTTTTATCTCCATATGTTAATAATTTATATTCACTTAGAACATCTCTTGTTTTTTTATTTGAAATTAAGACATTACTTTGTTGTAAAATTTTCTTAAGTGAAACAATTTCAGAATAAATCACATCCATATAATTTTTTTTGCTTTTATTTTTTTTAGCAATATCAATTTCTAATTCATAAATTTCAGGTGATTTTTCTAATGAATTTATATCTTTTCTTTGTTTAACACTTGTTAAATCAACAACTATTCTTACATCATCATTATCTAAGATAACTAAGGAGATTCTCTGTTTGTATCTAAATGTGATTTTATATCCCTCTGAATTATTTAACTTCATCAAGTCATCCATTGTTTTTTTAGAAACAGATGATTCTTTGGCTTTTCTAATTCTAATATCATAGTCATCAACATTTATTGTTTCGTCTCTATTTTTAACTTTATGAATTAATGTAAGACCTTCCTCACTATCATTATATATTTTAGATATTAGAATAGTAAAGATAACATGATTTCTTCTTTTATGTATTAAATTCATTAACTTATTTACATTCTCTAAGCCTGTAATTGAAACTCTATACACATTCGATGAATTTTCTTTATAATTATAAATAACATCAAGACTCATCGAAGTTTCTAATAACAATTTGTCAACTTTACTTCTGTAAGTTAAATATTTTAAAGTATCTAAGAAATTAGTTATCGTCAGAGGATTCTCATTATAATTATTGAACATAAACTCAAATTCATCGGTCTGCTCTAAATCTTGATAGATAGTACCTATTTTTTTTTGTTCTGCATTTGTAAAAATACTTGACATATTACTCACTGTATAAATAAGATATACTTTTTTTTATATATATTACCATTTAATAATTCAATTTTTATATTTAAATTATTGATTTAAAAATTTTATTTAAATTTATAAATCAAGATTTTAAAAAAACTATTCAATAAAAGCTGTTAGAACAAAAGCTGATCCTTCTTTAATAGGTATTTGTCGATTTATATGACTAAATCTTCCTGGATAAATAATCATATCACCAGGATATTTCGGTTTATAAGTTATATTTTGATCTTTAAACTCAATACCACCTCCTTTATAATTAGTATTTAAAAAAATTCTAACTACTAAAGAACAATCATCAAAATGGAAATTTCCGATATTACTATTTTTTGTATATTCAATAATATATCCTGCTTTTACATTATTTGGTTTATAATTAAATTTCTCAATAATTAGTTCATAACAAAAATTTTTAATCATTTTATTAAACAATGTGATACCATAAGCTTGTAAATTAACTATTTTATTACTTTTTGAATTTTTAATGTAAAATTTTATTAATTCATTTGTATCTTCTACATTTAAACAATTTTTTTCCCAAATACATTTTTCTATTTGATTACTATTTTTAGCCTTAGAGTTAGTTATTTTGATATAAGGAAAATTAATATCTGATGGATTATGTAAAACCTGAGCTATATCGATTTGGGATAATTCTGGTACTGGTAATACACATATTTTAGGATCTTTTGCTACTATATCGGAGAAAATTCTCAAACCTGTTTGTAAACCTAATGAAATAATTTTGAAATTACCTTCTTCGACATTATGCGACATCTTAGTTGTTTCTAAAAACTTTTCAGCATCTTCATACCGTAAAAACATTGGTATATTACTTTCATGTTCTCCTTTTAAAATCATTAAAGGCAATGAGTTCTTAGAATTGTTCTTAATGTCATTTATAATTGTAAATAAAGGTACTTTATTTAATCTATCCACCGCTCTTTCCCTGTTTTCTGGAATTTCTGTAGATTTACTATTATTTTTTGTGGGTTGTTGTTCATTTAGGTTATTATCTGCCATAAATATAAATTATATATCAAAATTTTATTTCTTATGGGTGATAATTTTTAAAATTAAATATTTATTTTTAAAACTATTTGGTTGATAAAAATAATTAAAAAAATATAGATATCATATATAATGAAGTGGTGGAATACTGCAATTATTTATCAAATATATTTACGTAGTTTTAATAATGATTTTATGGGAGTTATTGATAAAATACCATATTTAAAGAATGTTTTAAAAATCGATGCAATATGGTTTAATCCTTTTTTTCCTGATGGTAATAGAGATGGGGGGTATGATGTAAAAAATTATTATAGTATAAATCCATTATTTGGTACATTAAATAATTTTAAATTAATGTCTCAAAAATTAAAAGAAAATGATATTAAAATCATTATTGATATTCCCTTTAGTCATACTTCTAATCAACATCCTTGGTTTTTGGATTCTATAGCTAGAAAAAATAATAAAGAAAATTGGTATATATGGAAAGACAAGAAGAACATAGTAAATAATTGGAAATCAGAATTTGAAGAATCTCCTTGGACTTATAATTCATCAAGAGATCAATATTACTATCATTATTATTATAAAGAACAACCAGCTTTAAATATTCAAAACCAATATGTTCAAAATGAAATTTATAAAATTATTAATTTTTGGCATATTATGGGTGTAAATGGAATTCGTTTAGATGCAATAAGCAATTACATAGTTGATCCTGAATTTAAACCAAATATGCATAGTTCTTATAATTTAGAAAATCAATTAAATACAAAAAATACAATTCAATTTATTAAAAATTTAAGTAATAACGTAAAAAAAAATATATCTGAAGATTTGCTACTAATCGGCGAACAACATCCTTATTTTACAAGGAAAGAACAAGAACAAGAATATCTAACTAGTTTAGATAAAATAATGAATTTCAATTTAGCATACACAAATAAATTAGATACTGAAATTATAAGTAATAAAATTATAAATAAATCAAAGGATATGATTTGTTTTATAAATAATCATGATGTAGTTAGAAATAGATATGGAGAAAATAATCCTTTAATTGCTAAATTGATGGCTACATTGCTTTTATCATTAAATGAAACTAAAATTATTTATTATGGTCAAGAGATTGGAATGTTTAATGGAAAAAACTATGGATTTGATAAAATTGGCAGAGATACAGCAAGATCACCAATGCAATGGTATAATGATATGAGTAAATATAAAATTAATAAAAAATGGATACCTTTAGATGATAATTATAAAATTAGAAATGTAGAAGATCAACTAGAAAATGAAAATTCTATTTTACAATGGTATATTAAACTAATAGAATTATCTAAAAAATTACAAGGTCATATATTTGATTTAAAATTTGATGAGAATATATTAAAATTTAAAAGAAATGGAGAAGATAATAATATTTATCTGTTTATTTTGAATTTTAGTAATAAAGAAATTTATAACCAAGATTGTGCTTTAATTCTAAAGCCCTATTCTAGTTATATAATATTAAATGAATCCATAATGTTGCAATCCATCTAAAACACCATTTGCGTAGGCTTTATTTGAAAAATAAACATTATTTCTTCCTTTTAATGATTCTAATTCTTGTGAGTAATTGCCAACAACTATTGATTTTATTTTACCTGTCATCATATCTTGATCATTTCCCGAATCTCCAGCAGTAACAATATTATTATATTTTAAATTATATTTATTTATTATATATCTTAGTGTTTTACCTTTTGATGCCCTTATAGGGATGAAATCACAATATTTTTCATGAGAATGAATAATATTGGTGACCATACTTTCATGTCTTAATTTTTTTCTTAATTTTTCAATATCACAATTTTTTTTATTATTATAACTTATTTTAAAATAGCTTTGTGATCCCAAATGAGATTGTTCTTCTAGAAAATTTACAGTTTGTAATACTTTTTTAATTTTAATAGGATCCCATCTAAAATCTATATGTGTAGCATGATTTTCATCTAATTTGAATTCGTTATTTAATGGATCTTTAATATAAATTTCGGTCCCTACCGAACAGATTATAATATCAAAATTATTAATGTCATAATTTGTATCGTTTATTATTGTTTTTATACTATCAAAATCTCTTCCACTAGTTAAACATAAGATCAAGTCAGACTTATTATTTAATTTTTTCATTAAAATATTATAATATTCACTTTCCCCTAGTAAAGTATTATCAATATCTGTAAATAAAAATTTTTTATTTTTAAATCTATCTAATTCAGTTTTTTCTACCATTGTTTTATAATTGATATTAAATATCATCTTATAATATTTATCACAATATTGTTCCCAAGAATAATATTTTCTTACATTTAAATTGGCTGATTGACTATATTTTAAATATAATTTTCTTTCTTGAAAAATTTTCTCAATATTAGTTTGAATATCTTCTACAGAATAAGGATCAATTAATAATCCATTTTCTAAATTTTTTATTATTTCTACCGGACCTCCATTTTTAGTTGCAATAATTGGAATACCAAAAAAAGCTGATTCAACTAATGTTAAACCAAAAGGTTCAATATATGCTGGATTAATAAATATACCTTCACTATTTTTGACATAGTTATATATAATTGGTATATCTTCTTTTTTATGATGTTTTGGATAGGCTACTTTACCATATAAATTATACTTATCTATTAATAATAAAACATCTGTTAAAACATTTTTGGAATCATCATCTAAATAATTAATATCTTCTCTATTCCCTAAAATTAATAATAAATTACATTTTTCTTTTAAATATTCTGATTGTCCATAAGCTTTAATGGCTGATTCAATATTTTTCTTTTTTGACGGTCTTGTTAAGAGTAAAATTAAATTTTTTGTTTTATCATGTAAAAAGCTCTCTATTGTTTCAATAATATCAGATTCAAAAGTTTCATTATATTTCAATTCTTCCACACCAGGAGGTATTACTTGCATTAGATTTTTACTTATTTGAACATCATAATCATCCCATTGAGTATCAACTTCATGGTTTGTACTATTAAATATTACATCAGCATGTTCTAATGATATTTCCTCGGCTTCAATTCTTCTTTCAATATTAAATTTATTATTAATACTATTATAGTTTAAATCATTGTTTAAAAGTATTTCTAATTTATTTTTACCTAATGAGTGAGCAGTAATTGCACACGGAATATCCAACATGGAAGATAAATACGATGCGATTTCACAAGACTCTGCATAATGTCCATGTATTATAGACGGTGCTATTTTTGATCTTGTAATAAATTTATAAGCTTCGTCTACATATTCCCAAATATATTCCCATAAATCTTCTTTTCTTAAATATTTATTAACAGGACCACATGGTAATCTAATAATCGAAGCATTAGAATTTATGATTTCTTTTGGTTGATGATATATAGAATCTATATTTTTATCATTTATTAACCTAGTTAATAAATAAACATGATTTATATTTTTGTGTTTTGAAAGTGCATTGGCGAGTTCAACAACATATTTAACTTGTCCTCCAGTATCTAAATCTATCCCAAGTTCCATATTATGATAACTAATTCTTCCGTGCAAACTGATTAGTATAACATCTAGTTTTTTTTCAGTTATATCTAAGTTTATATCATTCTCTTTTTTATTAAAAATATTGTCAAAATTCCTTTCATATAAAGTCATTTTATCTTTTATCATAAATAATATATATATTTATTGTTATAAAAATCAATTTTTATATATAATCTATAATAAATGAACAATTATAGTTATAACGAAATTTCAAAACTTAATAAAAAATGCAATTTAAATTTGAATGATGAAAAAATAAGAATTTTACAGCATAGATTAAAAAGTTTTAATGACATGTTCCATACTCTTATTAAAAATATTTATGATAAAAAAAACTTTAATAAAGAAAACTTAAAAGAAAATATTTTTGATAATACTCAGATTAGTTTAAAAAAAAATGAATTAGATAAGATGATTCTTCAAATAAAATTAAATTCAATTCCATGTTCAAAATATCTAAATTTATTACAAAAATCTAAATTCGTTAATACTCAATATGGAGGTAATGTTTCAAATATTACAACATTTAATATTGAATATCTAAATAATAATATTTCTTCTAATTTATTTTTAAAGAATTTATTAAATGGTGAATGGATAGATGTCAGTTCTCAATTTATCAATATTATATCAAATATTAATTTCTAATAAAAAAGTGAAAAAAATATTACTAATATATAAAGATATACTTTCTTTATATATTAAAAATGAATCAGTCAGACAATTATGTTAAAAAGTGTCAACATTATAACGAAGTGCTGAATGAATATTTTGGATATGCTGCACTAAAAGACAAACAAGCCGAAATAATATATAATTTATTAGAAAATAAAAGAGATGTATGTGGTATTTTAACAACTGGTTTTGGAAAGTCAATTTGTTTTCAATTACCTATGTTAATTACAAAAAAGAGTGTTTTAGTTGTTTCTCCATTAATTGCATTAATGGAAGATCAAAAACAAGCTTTACAAGCAAGAGGAATTCCAGTATGTTGTTTTAATGGTAATAATTGGAATAAAAATAAAGATAAAGCAGAAATTTTAAATGGTAATCCTAAAATTATTTATACAACTCCTGAATATTTAGTAACTGAATCGTCACAAGAGTTTATTGAAGAGCTAGTAGAAAAAGATTTATTATGTTTATTTGCAATAGACGAAAGTCATTGTATAAGTGATTGGGGACATGACTTTAGAGCTGAATATTTAGAGTTATCTTTAATGAGAACTAAATTTCCAAATATACCAATGGTTGCATTAACTGCAACAGCAACTCATAATGTGGAAGGTGATATTTCGCATTATCTTAAAATGAATAATCCATTGATTATTAAAAGTAGTTTCGACAGACCCAATCTATTTATTAGTTTACAACCTAAAACAAAAAGTATTATTAACGATTTACAACATTTAATTGAAAAATTTAAAGATGATTTTATAATCATATATTGTAAAAAAAGAGAAGATACAGAAACAATAAGAGACGTATTAAGAGCAGAATTAGGCTGCAGAGTAAAAGCTTACCATGCTGGATTACCAGGAGAAAGAAGAAATAAAATACAAACTATGTTTATCCAAGGAAGATACAAGATTATAATTAGTACAATTGCTTTTGGAATGGGCATTGATCAAACAATTAGATGTGTTATTCATTATGGTGTTTCAAAATCTATGGAATCATATTACCAAGAAATTGGAAGAGCTGGTAGGGATGGATTGCCTAGTGAATGTTATCTTTTTTATTCCCATCAAGATTTCATAATATATAATCATTTTTTAAAAGATATTGATGATTCAGTATTGAGAAAAAGAAGAGAAAATGAAATTAAAACTTTGCAAAGATATGTTTATTTAAGAACATGTAGAAGAAAATATATTTTAGAATATTTTGGAGAAAAAACAGATGTAACAAATTGTAAGAACTGCGACAATTGTCAAAGAGATATACCTACCGCAGATTTTACTGAAATGGCATATATATTGATAAAATTATTAAGAAGAACTAATAGCAAATTTGGAAGTGGAACATTAATAAGTGTTATTAGAGGATCTAAATCTAAGAAATTACAACAATCTTTAAAAGATTTAGAATTATATGGATCAGGAAAAAAATGGAGTGAAGCATGGTGGAAAGCTTTTATTAGAGTAATGGTTACTCAAAGTTATTTAACAAACAAACCAATAAAAGATTCATATGGATCAGTTTTAGGATACACATCCAAGGCAAGAGATTGGTATAAAAAACTTAGTAAAATAAAATTTTTAGAAATATCATCATCATTAGACAATACAATTGATAAAAAATTTAGATTAATATTCAATCTATCTGATGATCTAGAGGCATTATTTCCTAAAGAAAGCTATTATAATCAACCAGATCTATCTACAATTGATTTCACTAATCCCAACGATTTAGACATGTTAGTTAATAGTGAAAGTCCTGAGTGTAACATCAAAGTTAATACCTCAGAAGCTGATATTAAAAAACTATCTTTAACTAAAAGACAATCTTATATATTATTTCATCACAATAATTTATCAATAGAAGAAATTGCAGTGCATAGAAAATATAAAAAACAAACTATCGAAGATCATATTGTTGAAGCTTATAAAGTAAACCTACCATTAAATTTAGATAAAATCGGTTATTCAAAACAAATTTATAATTTATTGAATCCTATTTTTAAAAAATTAGGAGCTTCTAAATTAAGGCCCTTAAAAGATAATATGCCTAAGACAACAACTTATTTTCAAATTAAAATGGGGTTAGTTGATTGTGAAAAAAATAATCAAAACATATTAATCAAAAATTTATAATATCTTCGTATTCATTTTGTTTTCTATTATATATTGTATATATTGTATATTCATAATCTAGGTTTTCTATTTTAATTTTACATCTAAAGCATTGTTCTTGTTGTAAAATAATACATGACAGGTGAAAATCCGACAGCAAATATTTCTAAGTATTTATCCAAGGCATTTTATTAATTAATTCATTAATTTTTTAATATAGTTTAAAATTTAATTTTTTTGTATTTTTCAATACTAATGACAACGTATTACGATATACTTGATATTACGCATACCGCTACATATAAACAAGTAGAAATTGCATACAAAAATTTAATTCAAAAATATAATAAAAATAGATCTTCAAATGATGAAAAATATTTAAAAAATATTAATAGAGCATATTATGTATTAGGAGGCTATCATAATAGAAGAAAATATGATGAATATTTAGAAGGCTTAAATAAAAAGTCTGATTTGATTGGTCCGAATATCGACGGGATAATAAAACCATTTTTAAGAGATGTTCGTTTAGATAATAAAATGTCTGACAGTTTCATAAAGGCAGATAATATTTTTAATGAAATGCAAAAACAATGTTTAGATAAAAAGAAAAACACTTCTAATTCATTTTATATTCAATCTCAAAATAGTAAAGGTCAAAGATTACCAAATGGACAATATCAATTAAACACAGCTCATTATATAAATGATAATGGAACAGAATCAAGAAAACAAGGAGAATATTTTTACGATGAACAAGGTAAATTAGTTCATAAATAATATATATTTGTTTACCCTTTTAAAAAAAATATATAGATTTATGTAGAAAGGAAAAAATAGATGGGAAGTATTAAATTCCATTTATTAAATGAGAATAAACAATTCATTTTTGCTCATAGAGGCTTTACAAGTTTGTATCCTGAAAATACTTTAGAATCAATTGAATATGCTTTGGATGATATTGATATTGATGGGGTAGAATTGGATTTAACATTCACTAAAGATAAAAAAATTGTTATATTTCATGATAAAAATTTAGAAAGACTATTTAAAAGATCTGATAAAATTAATGAATTAGATGAAAAATGTTTAAGAGAATTAGATATTACAGGGAAAATTGGATTAAAAGATATTTCTTATAATCGTAAATATAAAATAATATTCCTTGATGATTTAATTAATATTATAGAAAAGTATCCAAAAAAAATTTTTAATTTAGAGTTAAAATATTATTCTCATGATTTAAATTTATTGAATGAATTTAAAAATATAATTACAAAAAATTTACAAAAATTTGATTCTCAAATTATTTATACGTCGTTTAATTTAGATTTAATTCAAAATTTTAGTATGAATTCACCTAATTACAAAACAGGTATGTTAATTCATAAACAAGAAAAATTAGTTGAATTTCTAAAAAAGGGAACATTTGTAGATTATTTAATTTTAAATAAGAATCTGGATTTATCTATAATCAATAACAAATTTTATATTGGAGTATATACTTTAAATTCAAATAAATATGAAGATGAAGATCCAAATATTGAAGCTAATAATAATATAGATTCCGTTATACTTAAAAATGATAATATCAAAATATTTATAATAGATTATTAATTTTTAATATTTTTAATATTTTTAATAATAATATTAATAATAATAAAATCAATTAATTTTTAATAATTATAAAATTATCTATTTGCAAATACCGTCTGTAGTATCCCAATTACAGCCAGAATTATTATCACAAGATTGTTTATCTAAATATACTCCGCATTTTATCTTGCATTTATTATTATTTACACTACAGTTGTATCCTTTTTTACAAATATCAAGAGGAATGTCTACGGTATCACAATTGGTCATACATTTAGAATTATCATTATTTAACTTACAATACTTATTTTCTGTACATTTAGTAGTATCAGCCCAATTACAATCGGTAACACATGTACCATCTACCCAGTCACACTGAGGATTATTTGAATTACTACAGTCGTTTTTTGTTTTTAAATTTTCACACTTCATTTTACAAGTATCTATACCTTTATTAAAAGGATCTGTATAAATTTTACAATATTGTGTGCATTTATCTGAATTAGGAACGGTGGCACACAATGCTTTATCAAACCAACTACCTTGATTAGTTGCACTACAGTATTTTGATAAACCGAGTGGTCTAAATTTACAGTTGGGTACAGTATCATCATTTGCCATATTTTCTATATTATTTGATTGAGTGCTTAAAAAATAAATTACAGTTAACACCAGAGCAATATTAAAATTTTTTTTTGATATGTAAAAAATTAATCCAATACATGCTATCCTAATAGGTATTTTATTTAAAAAATTATTTAATTCTGATGGCATAAATTTACTGAGATAATTCCATGTAAGAACAATAACTATAATAAAAATTAAAGGAAAATTTTTATTTATTTCGTCTAATGACATATTAATATATTAAGAAGATAATTTTTTTTTTAATTTTTTAAATATATATTTTCCAAACATGACCCTACTCTTTGACTTGATTTTAGTTTTAATAATGTTTTTTTTCCATTTAAATCAAGATTGAACATTGATAATCCCTTATTTCCTACAAGACACGGGGCTTGATAATTAATTATCTTATCCCAATAATCATTTTTAATAAAACTACTAAATATATCAGCACCCCCTTCAATTAGAAGGCTCATAATATTAATTTCTTTTAAACAAAGTAATATTGATTTTAAATCTAATTTATTTGTTTTAGGATCTATAGGAACAATTTTATAAGTAATTCCATATTTATTCCAAATTGCAATAGATTCTTTATTACAATCTTTACTACAAAAAATTAAAGTTTTAGATAACGTTGTATTAAATATATTCAAATTAGTATCACTTAATTTTCCATATGTATCCAATATTATTCTTAAGGGCTGATTAATATTTTCAATATTTAATCTTAGGGGTTGATTAATATTTTCAATATTTAATCTTAGGGGTTGATTAATATTTTCAATATTTAATCTTAGGGGTTGATTAATATTTTCAATATTTAATCTTACATTTAATTGAGGATTGTCATGTATCACTGTATTAACTCCCACTAAAATACCTTGACATGAATATCTTAATTGATGAACCTTATTTCTACTTTCTGAACATGATATCCATTTGGAATCGTTTTTATTTATTGTTATTTTACCGTCTATAGATGTTGCTAATTTTAAGATAATATAAGGTCTATCTTTAATTTTAAAAGTAGTATAGGGTAATAAACTTGATTCTATTTCATTTTTTAAAACATTAACTACAACTTCTATATTATGATCTCTTAATATACTAGTACCATTACCAGCCACTCTTTTATCTGGATCTTCAATACCTATTACAACTTTTCCTATTTTCTCTTTAATAATTCTATTACAACAAGGAGGAGTTCGTCCGACATGAACGCATGGTTCTAATGTTGTATATAAACAGCTACCTTCAAGAATTTTATTATTATGTAAAGCCATTTTTATGGCTTTAATTTCAGCATGATCTGTTCCAGCTTTATTATGATAACCATATCCAATTATTTTATTATCCTTGGTTATAACGCACCCAACCCATGGATTAGGAGGAGCAGTATCTTTTCCTTTTTGCCCTAAATAAAGGGCAAGTTTCATTGCATGTTCATCAGATAGAATATGTGTATCTAATTTAATTTCATTACTTAAATCTTGATTACTTTTTTTTTTAGCTAAGATATCGTATTCAACATTAACAAAGTTCCCTATTTTAATATTTTTTAATGTTGTATTTTCTATTGTATAAGGTATTAATGATACAAAAAACTCATCATCAAATCTACCGGCCAATGTTAAACTAATACCATTAATTGCAATAGATCCTTTTGGAATAAGCCATTCATTAGAAAAATTTTCCACATCAAAATTTTTAAAAAAAACTTTTTCAGATTTATCCTCTTGGATTTCTATTTTTGTAACTGTAGCAATACCATCTATATGTCCTGTTACAATATGCCCATTAATTCTATTTTCTGAAGTCATGGCTTTTTCAATATTAACAATATTATTTTCTTTTAATTTATTTAAAATAGTACGTTTTAAGGTCTGTTGCATCACTTCAAATGATAAACATTGATCATTAATTGCGACAACTGTTAAACATACACCATTTACAGCAATTGAATCTCCTAATATAATTCCGATTAAATATTCAGTAGGTACTTCAATTTCTAATGTTTTTATTAATTTTAATGGATCAATAAATACCCTTTTAATAATTCCTAAACAACAAATAATTCCAGTAAACATTAATTATTAATTAAAAATTAAAAGGGACCCTTTTTTATATACTTTAAACCAATAATCAGTTGTTAATAAAATAATTAAAGGATATAAAAAAGGGATACCTTTTAATTTTAAATCAAATGTCAAATTTAAAAAATGCGATTGAAAAATTTAAAATAGGACAATTTGTAATTATTATGGATTCTGACAAAAGAGAAAACGAAGGTGATTTAGTCTTAGCTGCACAATATTGTACACCTGCTAAAATAAATTTTTTATTAGATTATACTAGCGGTATCCTTTGCACCCCTATAACTACTAAAAGAGCTATGCAATTAGATTTAGGATTAATGACAAGTAAAAACACAGATAGAAATCAGACTAATTTTACTATTTCATGTGATTATATACATAATTCAACAACTGGAGTTTCTTCATACGATAGATCATTAACTTGTCAAGCTTTAGCAGAACCTTCCTCTTTACCTTCTGACTTTTCAAAACCTGGTCATATTTTCCCTTTAATAGCAGCAGAGAATGGTTTATTGCAAAGACAGGGTCATACTGAAGCTACAATTGAAATGTGTAAATTAAGTGAAGTAATTCAAGTAGGCTTAATTGGAGAATTAAGAAATAAAAATGGTACAATGATGAATTATCCCAATTGCCAAGAATTTTCTAAACAACATAATATTCCTATAATTACTATAGATGAAATGTTAGATTTTATTAATAAAACCCAGAATGTTTCCAAAATAAATTTACCCTTAATAAAAGAAATAAAAGAAATAAAAGAAATAAAAGTAATAAAAGTAAAAAAATTAGCAGAATGCGATCTTACTATAAAAGTGGATAAATTAAAAGAATCAATGAAAGTTAAATGTAATATTTTTTGGTCATTATATGATAATTTAGAACACACAGTATTAATTTATGGAGATATTGATAATCATACTTCTATACCTTTTAGAATTCATTCTGAATGTTTTACAGGAAATGTTTTGCATAGTTTACATTGTGATTGTTATGATCAGTTTCAATTAGCTTTAAAAATTATTCATAAAAAAGGTTATGGAGTTATTATATATCATTCAGGTCATGAAGGTAGGGGTATAGGTTTAGTAAATAAAATTAAAGCATATCATTTACAAAATACAAAACAATTTGATACAGTAACAGCCAATCAACAATTAAATTTGGAAGTAGATTATAGAAATTATGAAACAGTTAAAGATATATGTAAATATTTAAAAATCTCAAAAATAGATTTGATTACTAATAGTCCTGACAAACTAAATCAATTAAAAGAATTGGTAAATTCAAGAATTGATGCTAATTGTAAATTTAATAAAAGTAATATTTTCTATTTAGAGACAAAAAGAGATAAATTAAAACATAATATTACTTTAATGAATAATAATGATACCCTTAGAACTTTAACATTAAATAAGTTTGATGATTGTCACTCTATATTAAATAAAAAGAGAATTGCTATTATTAAAACCTCTTGGAATAAAGAAATATGTGATAAATTGGAATCAGAATACATTGGTTATTTATTATCATATGGAATTAGTAAAGAAAATATTGATACTTTTACAGTACCTGGAGCTTTTGAATTACCCTTTCAAGCAAAACATATTGCCAATAAATCTAATTCAAAATATGATATTATGATATGTATAGGAGCTGTAATTAAAGGTGAAACACCACATTTTGAATATATTTCTAATGCTGTTTCCTTAGCTATTATGAATTTACAATTAGAATTAAATATTCCGATTATATACGGAGTACTATCATGTTTAAATTACCAACAAGCAGTTGATAGATCCGAAGGGGAAAAAGCATTACAAGAAGGATGGGCCAATAGTACAATACAAATGATTATGAATACATTAAACTCTTAATGCCAAATAAAAAAAATTATTTTATATTTTTAATTGAATTGAATTGAATTGAATTAATATCAATTTTATTTTTTAATTGAATTTATATCAATTTTATTTTTTAATTGAATTTATATCAATTTTATTTTTTAATTGAATTTATATCAATTTTATTTTTTAATTGAATTTATATCAATTTTATTTTTTAATTGAATTTATATCAATTTTATTAAAATCAAAATTAACTACTTCTCCTTTATGGGTAGTATATAAAATTACCGATTTTGGAAACAAGTTAATAATATTTACCATTATCTTATTAAAAGTATTAAGATCAATATTATTATCAGGTTCATCCAAAATAATGAATTTTGCATCAATCAATAATGCTTGATACAAAGCTTGACCTATTCTTAACTTTTGAACTTCACCACCAGATGGTTTTGGTAATTCTAAAGCACCATTTTTTTCTAATTCAATACATTGGTAAACTTTCATTAAATACTCTTCATTGTACTCCAAAAATCCTACAATTAGATCATATGGGTTTTTATTATTAAACTCTTGTCTTGAAGATTGGTATAAAATCGCTATTTTATTCCAATACTTTCTAGATTGATAAAAAAGTTTTTTCAAAAAAGTAGTTTTGCCTGAACCAGATTTACCAGTCAATTGGGTAAAACCATTCTGAATGTCGTGTCCATTGATAGTTACACCATAATCATTAAATTCTAAGTTTGCATAAATAGTCTCAACTTCTTTATTTAATTTATTCTTTAATTTGACAAAAGATTCATAAGAAGCTATGTCAGTAATAATTTTACTCATGCTATCAGAAATCCAATTGAAATTCCAACATAAATGAGTACATGCTGATAAAACTATACTTATTTTTTCTTTAGGAATATTCTTAATATCTAAACATAATTGAATAGTAACTATTAACCAATTAATTTTAGCTAATAATTCAATTAATTGATAATATCTTTCCCAACTATATCTAGAGGTCTTTATAAATTTATTTCTTTCCTCAGTAATTTCTTCTATTTTCTCTACATGGTTGGTTTTAAATTTAATATTATCAAATTGATAAAAAGTTAAAGAATCTTGGAGAATATAATTAGTTTTATTACAAAAGTAATCAAATTTATCAGATCTGTCTTTTTCTAATTTTTCGTTTTCTTTTAATTTATTCCAACATATTAATCTAAAATAAAAGTAAGTAAAAATCATAACATGTAATGCTAATTTAACAGAAATTGTAGAAATTGATATAGTATTAACAATAATATTAATAATCTGCATAGATATCCTTTGTAAACCTTTTGGACCGGCTATAATTGCATCTTTCTTCTTATCCATTATTATTTTCAATTCACTTTCAGAATAATTTTCTAAATTTTCTAGTTTTCCTTTAGTTAATTCATTCATGAAATGAACTCTAGTATCCTTTTTAATTGGATTAATTAAATATATATCCATAAAGATACCCAATTTGTTCATTACAATTTGAAGTAGAAATAATACCGTTAATATTGATAGATCGTAATAAGATACTTTTCCTAAATATAAGTTGGAAACGAAATGTATTTGTTGAAACTGAGTAATTGAACTAACAATTGTAGTGCATAATATTGTAAATCCAATGAAACAAATATTAAGTTTGTATTTTTTTAAGTAAAAAGCCAATTCTTTCCAATAGTCAGAATATGATTTACTTGGTTCAGATTTATTTCTATGATAAGAAAAAATATCGATAGAAATAAATGCTATTAGACATTGTATAAAAATGTCTATATTTATTATACTTGGTTGTGTTACTGCGTACATTTTAATAAAAAAATGTTTTTTTATAATTAACTACTAGCAAGAATAATTTCAATTTTTTTTTATTTATTTTTTTTTTTTAATTTTTTATATAAATAAATTAATAATTTTCTAACATTGTTTTAGTATCTGGTCTCATTGTTGAATTTTTATTTACTAAGCTCAATATTAGTTTTCTCTCGATCTCAAACTCTGGATTAAAGTCTTTAGGTAATACCCCTTTCTCTCTTAAATTTTTAATATTAATATATCTTTCCATTGTAGTCTTATTTTCATGAAATAATTCAAACATGATAATTCCTAAACTAAATAAATCTGTTTTATAATCATATTTATCAGTAGTAAGTTGCTCGGGTGAAGCATAAGATTGTGTTCCTAAATTTGTTGTATCATACGAATTGCATACTCCTTTAACTAAATCATTACAAGATACAGATTTCTTAAAATCTTGGATATCATTAGAACTTAAATTTAAGGATTCGCATGATTTACTTTTTCTCATTTTTTCTTTACTTAATCCAAAATCAGCAATCTTAATTATATAATTAAATTGGTCCATTTTTTCTTCAGGAACAAAGGAATCTTTGTAGATATTAAATAAGAAGATATTAGCCGGTTTAATATCTCTATGAATTAAATTATTAGAATGTATATGATTCAAGCCTAAAACAATTTGTTGGAAAATAGTTTTTGAGAAATCATAATCTAGACCTTCAAATTCATCTCTTTTATATAACCAATCTTTTAGATTTATATCACATAATTCCATTTGAATAAAAAGTGTTAATTGAGTATCATTTTGAGAAGTATTTTTTATTATCGAATCACTATTATCTTCTTTTGATAAAAAGTCAATACTTTTTTCTTCTACTATTTCGTTTTCGTCTTGAAAATCATATTCTATCCAAGAATTATAATATCTTATCACATTAGGATGATTTAATTTTGCAATACATCTTACTTCCATTAATGTTTTTTCTAAATTAGTACTTTGTGTATCGCAATTTTTAACTGGAATTTTTTTTAATGCATATATAGTAGAATCCATTTTATGATAAACTTTGTATACTTTTCCAAATCCTCCTTTTCCAATACAATCTAATTGAATGAAATCCTGATGTAATCTAGAAAAATTTTGAATCATACTTTTAAAAGCTGAATTGTTTATTGGCTCGTCATCGTCTGATTGATCTTCTTTAATATAAGTGATTAGTTCTAGAGGATTTTCTGATATTATCTGTGCATCTTCGGGTGCCTCATTGATTTCTTCATCCTTTTCATAAACATCTTCTAGAACATTGTATTTAATATTACTAATTAATTGACCCAACATTTTTTTATACAAATGTCTTAATGGTTTCATATCTTCCGAATAAGCATTTGCTGATACAATTCCCATACTATCTAATTTTTTACAAATTTTAGAAAATATATTTGAGCTTTTATCTTTATTATAATCATATAGATAACAAAAATCTTCTAATAAGGATATTAATAGAATATCTGCTCTAGGTTTTGATTCAGTAAATGGTACTATATCTTGAATATTTTTGTTAAATGGATTATTATTTTTACTCATTTCTTATTAAAACCTAAGCTATCCTTTAATTGTATTATAATTTTTATCAATTTTTAATTTATTTTTATTATTAAATATATTGTGAATAATAATGTGGAATATTATTTTAATAATAATAATAATTGAATTTATTAATTATTTATATTTTTTGAGAATAAAAAAAATAATATTAAATAAAGAATATTATTATGGAGATAGATTTGATTTATCTATAAGAAGAGACTTTTTAGAAAGTAAAAACCAAATAAAATATATTGGTGAATATATTGAATTTAGAAAAACAGAAAATACTAATCTTTCTTATATTGCAATTAATCCATTAATAAAATTCTTTCTATCTTTGTATTTTAATAAAACTAAAAAACAAGCTCGTCTTAAACATATGAATATTATTTATACAGATATTCAAAAATTTAGAAATAAATATAATATTTCATTAACATTTAATGATGATAAAAAATTTAAAAGATTTGGTCAATCAGATATACAATGCTGTTATAAACCTTTAATAATTTCATTTATTATGACTATCATTAAACTCTATTCCGAAATAAAGTTAAAAATGAATGGATTTACAAAGTATTATTCTAAACAAACAAATATATGTTATTGGTCTAATAAATATCAAAAGAACACATCTAATAACATACCATTGTTTTTTTTACACGGGTTAGGTATTGGAATAATACCGTATTTAGATTTTATAATCGATATGGCTAAAGATAGATTAGTAATATGTCCAGTTCTACCAAATATTTCTAATGTTTATTTTCATCCTTTAAAATTTAATCTTAAAAGAAATGATTTTTTCCCTAGTTTTGATATTATTTATCAAGAAATAAATCAAATTATTGAACTACATAAATTTAATAAATTTGATATAGTGAGTCATAGTTTTGGTACTTTTATCCAAAGCAGTCTAATCCTAGAAAGTTCTTTTAGATCAAGATTAAGAAAAAAAATTTTTATAGATCCAGTATGCTTTCATTCTAATTTAACAAAAGTTTTAAAATCTGTTGACCAGAAGAAGATGGATAGGGGATCAAATATTTTAGGTGAAATAACTCATTATTTTGTATATTTGGATGTTTATGTAAAATATGCTACTAAAAGAAATTTATTTAGTATGGAGTTTCTTTGGGGAAATTATAGGTATTTAGATGAAAATACACTAATTATATTATCAGGTAATGATTCAATTACTGCCTCTGATGAAATTTTTGAAGATATCTATAAAGCAGGCTATGGAGATAAAGTTGAATGGTTGGAAAACGCAAATCATGGAGATTTATTTATGACTTCCAAATGGCCACATACAATTAAAAGAATTAAGAAATATTTATCTTAAAAAAATTTTCTAATTATAAAAATATATTAATTAAATGTTTATCTTACAAAATTTAATTAGCGATGATGAAAAAAATATAAAAAATAATTTAACTAATAATAAAATTAATAATAAAAGACGGTATAAAGTTGAATTACAAATAGCGGGATCTAGTTCAGATGCGACTGCTATTCAAATAGATAATTATATTACTATTCCTTCCAATGAACATCAATATATTGCTTATTTAAGAGATAATTATTATTTACGAAGAGGGTCAAAAAACAGTGAAATATTTGATTTTGGTAAGAATCCTGCAAATTTACCAGCCTACATATTAGAACAAGGTTTATTAGTTGAAGGGTATAGAAGTCTACTATATAAAAGCTATAAGATTAGAGGTCAATCTCATGAGCCAGTTATTACAAATGATACATCGGGTATGAATTTGATGGAACTTTTGTATAATGAAGCCTTAATTAAATTAGTAAATGGATTAGCTATAGCTACATATTTTTTAACTCACCGTAAACGAATTGCTTATGAAGGAGATGGTACAAGTGCAGTAACTCCCGAAGATCAACAAGCATATAAAGTAGCTGGGAAGGTAGCTTACAATAGATTAAAGGATATAAATCCTCAAATGCTAACTTATATATTAGCTGACTTGGAAAGAATGAAACCTACATCTCAAGATTTAAATTACATAATTAGATCTATAGCTTTAAGGGCAATGAGAAAAAAAAGGATTAAATGGATAGATAATGCTAGTGAAGGTTATCAAGTTCAAAATTTACAAGGATCATCAGTAGTTTCTAGAGATAGACTTTCTGGAAATTCACAATTAGATATCACTTCAGAGGCAGGTATTGTACAAGAAATATTAAGCCACGAGGCTGTAGATGGAATTCAACTTGGCGGCGCATCATTAGCTGAACAAAGAGAAGCTATAGATGAAGGGTTTAGAGCTGGAATAGGCGAAAATCAACAAGCAATTCAAGCTGCTCAAGAGCAATTACGTGAGATTACCCAGCAATATAATTTATTAAATGGTAGATTAGGTCTAGCCGAACAAACTCTTGCCCAGATGGAATCTTTAAGTGTTGATGATATTCAACAATTAATAACTACTGCCGAAGGAAGAATAAATCAGGAAATCGGAAATTCGGAAGAAAGAATAATGCAAGCAACACAAGCAAATTTAGTTCAAGTATCTTCTGAATCTCAGCAAGCTTTAGCAAATTCACTCCAATTAGGAAATCTTGTTGCTAATCTTAATGCTTATGTCTATAATACTGTTACTCAAGGATTAATACCTCATATAATGGCTCTACAAAATGCAATAACTCAACATTCTGGCAATCTTTTTGCAATGCAACAATCTATTACAGATATACAAAGACAGGTTACAGCTAATAGAGAAGAATTCAATCAGCGTATTACTGCAGAAACAGGAAGAGCAACGGCGGCCGAAAGTCAATTGAGAACTGATTTAGATCAAGAAGCTCTAACTAGACAAAAAACTGCTTCTAAATTAGGAACAAAGATTGCTACAGTACAAGGAGATTTAACAAGTAATATTGACCAATTAAATACAGACATTCAAGGATTATCAGCATCTAATCAAAGAACATTTTCGAAGTTTGGTAGTCGGATTGCAACCTTACACCGAAGATCATTAGAATTAGACACTAAAATTGATACTGTCAATCAACAATTGCAAGACTCTATAGGTGAAGAAAGAGAAAAAAGAGAAAGAGAAATTCAAGCAGTAATTCAACAACAAGACGAGAATAGAACCGAATTATACGGACAGTATTTAGATTTACAAAGAACATTAATGCAAGAAATAGGTAAGGTTGATGTTGAAAACAAACAACAATTACAAAGAATTGATTTTACAATTTATCAAGCTTTTTCCCTAGTTAATCAATATAATTACGAATCTAATTTAAGAGATCAATATTTATTACAAGAACTTGGTAAAGAAATAATAAGAGCAACTGCAGCCGAAGGTCAAATGAGAACAGATTTAGATCAAGAAGCTCAAACTAGACAAAAATCTGCCTCAAAATTAGGAACAAAAATTGCTACAGTTCAAAGAGATTTAGTAGCTAATATAGATCAAATAAATACTGAGATTGAAAGATTATCAGCTTCCAATCAAAGAACATTTTCGAGGTTTGGTAGTCGGATTGCAACCTTACACAGAAGATCAGTAGATTTAGATAATAAAATAGATACTGTCAATCAACAATTGCAAGCGTCTATAGGACAGGAAAGAGAAACAAGAGAAAGAGAAATTCAAGCAGTAATTCAACAACAAGATGAAAATAGAACTGAATTATACGGATTATATCTAGATTTACAAAGAGAATTAATGGAAGAAATAGGTAGAGTAGAAACACAAGGAAAACAAGAATTAAGAAGAATTGATAATACAATTAATCAAGGATTTCAATTACTTGATACTTACAATCAAGAATCAATTCTTAGAGATCAATTCTTATTTCAATTGATTGAAAACGAAACTCTGAGAGCAACAGGTGCTGAAGGTCAATTAAGAACCGATTTAGGTGTAGAAAAAGATAGAGCAACAGGTGCTGAAGGTCAATTAAGAACCGATTTAGGTGTAGAAAAAGATAGAGCAACAGGTGCTGAAGGTGTATTACAAACCGGCTTAGATGATGAAACAAGAAGAGCAACAGGTGCTGAAGGTGTATTACAAACCGGCTTAGATGATGAAACAAGAAGAGCAACCGGTGCTGAAGGTGTATTACAAACCGGCTTAGATGATGAAACAAGAAGAGCAACAGGTGCTGAAGGTGTATTACAAACCGGCTTAGATGATGAAACAAGAAGAGCAACGGGTGCTGAAGGAGTATTACAAACCGGCTTAGATGATGAAACAAGAAGAGCAACGGGTGCTGAAGGAGTATTACAAACCGGCTTAGATGATGAAACAAGAAGAGCAACGGGTGCTGAAGGAGTATTACAAACAAAAGTAACAAAACGTTATCAACAACAAGAAACAGAAAAAGCTATTAGAAAAAGGAAATTACTAAATGTAAATAATAGAATTACAAATTTACAAAAAATATCAAAAAGAAGAAATATAAGTCATAATATAAATTTAGATACACAAGTTAGAAGATTAGATAATAAATTAAAAGATAATGTAGAAGAATTAACTAGTAGTATTGAAGATTTACAAGTAGAAATGAATTCTAATGCTTCTGATCAAAAACAAATAAATCAAAAAATGGCTGTGGCTATGAGTAAATTAGCTGAAACAAATATTAGAAATGTAGCTCAAATAAATAAAATGAAAAAGCTTATGCCTTTTGGTATATAAGAAATAAATTATTCTAATTAGTTAAAACATATGTATATTTATTAAATAAAATATAAGTAATAAATATATAATAATGAAATTCTTAGAACAAAACTATAAATTTTTATATAAAAAATACTCAGAATCGATTATTTCAGATAAAGTAACCGAATATACAAGTGTTGATAAAAAAATACAATTTGGTTTAGTTACTCTAATGGCCTTATATTATTTAGCATTTGGAATTGCTTTACAATATTTTTCAGTTCTTTTTAGCTTGCTTTATCCTGCTTTTCAATCATTTATTTCATTAGAATCCGAAGAAGCTGCTGAACAAAGAAGAATGTTATTAACATATTGGATAATAATAAGTTGTTTAATGACTTTAGAAACAATAGGATGGTTTGCTTTAAGATTAATTCCTATGTATTATTTGTTAAAAGTTTTTTTTGTTTATTGGCTTATTTCTCCACAAACTAAGGGCTGTTTTTATGTTTATCAAAAATTTATTGAAAGTCATTTAAAAAAAAATAGAAAGCAAATAGAAGATTTTTTATCAAACACTGAAAATTCTCTATCAGATATCAGTAGTAAAATTGTTAAAAATATAAATAAAGAAAATGAAAAAAATGATTAAATAACGCAGCTGGGTTTTAAATTTAAAAAAAGTATATGATATTTAAATAATGAATACAAAAGATATAGAGAGTAGAATAAAATCAAGTGCAGTTTTAAGAATACAAAAGCAATGGAGACTGCATCAAGCCATTAAATACTTTAAGAAATTTAACAATTTTGAACTAGATGAACAATCACAAAATTTAGATTTTGATGATTTTACAAAAATAATGTTAAATAAAGAGTTGACAGATATTACGGCTTATTTAATTTTCTATGTTCAATATTCTTGCCGAGCGGACTTGAAAATAAACAATAGAATATTATTAAGCTCTTATCTATTTGCTAATTATCCTAATGAAATATTAGGAGAAGAAAATAAAAGAGACCCATTAGCTGACCGAATACATTTTTTCAGCAAACATTTAATAGAAGCATTAAAAGAAAATAATATAATGGCACTTAAAGATCAAATTAAAATATTAGGT